>Ga0208884_100043_pt1 | contig 140482 bp, 93 predicted proteins | sample LakWasMet68_HOW9_2_FD_183898 | JGI IMG/M metagenome (GOLD analysis project Ga0208884, IMG submission 183898) | Freshwater sediment methanotrophic microbial communities from Lake Washington under simulated oxygen tension - Sediment Metagenome... | ecosystem: Environmental > Aquatic > Freshwater >... | reverse complement strand
CATGGCCGATAATCCGGTCGCCGTCGCAAACCCACTATTGCAGATCAGGTAATCTGTGTATAACTCTAATTTTTCTTTATCCATTCCAGAATAATACGCCTTTTGGGGGGCGAGTGCGTAACATCAGTTAATGAGTCAATGCCAAGATTAGCCAGTTCATCCGCTCTGTCATTATCTTTGTCGCCTGAATGGCCTTTTATCCATGTCCATTCGATATTATGCCGTTGAATAGCGGCATCCAGTCTGCGCCACAGATCTTCATTTTTAACTGGTGCTCTGGAAGCTGTTTTCCAGCCGCGTTTTTTCCAGTTGATCATCCATTCAGTAATGCCTTGCAGTACATATTTTGAATCGGTATTGATATGTACGGAGCAAGGTTTGTTCAGGGTTTCCAGGGCTTGGATTGCCGCCATCAATTCCATGCGGTTGTTGGTGGTATCGGGGTCGCCGCCGTAAAGTTCCTTAACATTCCCTTTATAGTTGAGAATAACGCCCCAGCCTCCCGGTCCGGGGTTACCTCGGCAGGCGCCATCAGTGTAAATAATGACAGAATCAGTCATATCTGTTTAGCTGTGTAGTTGGTGCGTTAAGTGGGTTTGTTAAAATTAAACGAGGATTTAACGATTGTACGGGCGTTAATGGGATCAGGTTGTAACGGCGTTTGATAGCTTTAATCGCGTAAGCAGTCGATGTGAGCGAGTGGCCTCGGGTAATAAATTTTCCATGAGTTGACTTTACCGTGTCCAAGTTAAACTCAGACGATACGGTTACTTCAAAATTTAATAACTTTAGCCAGTCCAGAATTCTTGAGCGGGAAATAAAGTGTCCTCCCCATGAATCGGCCATTTTTTTGTCCCACATATATTGGTATCTAACCCATAGGCTCCAAGGATTAAAATTCAATACTACCAATACTCCTTCCGGCTTCAAAACACGTTCCACTTCCCGCATGGTTTGAAACCGAAAAGCATCAAACTCCAATAAATGCGGTACTATAATCATATCGATACAATTACTTTGCAAGGGCAGGCTGTATGCTTTGGCCTGGATTTTTCTTGCCTTATTGCAGCCTAGGCTTTTGGCATCGAGTATCGTAAAATTCTTGTATAAAGTGCAGTCGATAAACTCACTTTCCCAGCCTAATCCGCCAATCTGCAAGATGGTTTGCTGACAACTGACGGTAATAGACCGTTGTAAATAGTCGGCTTCAAGCTGTTGTAGCAGCTTGCCTCTAGGAGTTTGATACCAGGCAAATAAGAAATTACGTTTCATGTCCGAATTCTACACTATTTGACTTTGATGATTTTCAATAAAAACAAGCTATAATGATAACATCTTAATAATAAACTTCATTCTTAAAAGGCTTAGATGATGCGCGATAACTTTAACAGATCATTTAAATTTTTATTAGTATTGATCTTTTTAATCGCAACAGGCTGTTCTACAACCTCAAAAGACTCTTTTAACGATAGGCCGCCTGCCAGCGCTGAAACAGATAACAGCTATGTGAGACATGCGCTCCACCCATTCGGCAAACAAAAATATAACGTACCACCAAAGTACAAGAATACGGTTTGGGAACGGTTATTGTCGTTATATTCTCTTCCCAATATTGAAAATGAGCGTATTGAGCGTGAGTTAAACTGGTATTTACGTCATCCTGCCTATCTTGCCAGGGTTCAGCAACGGGCGGAACCTTATTTGCATCTTATTCTTGATGAAGTCGAAGCAAAAAACATCCCCGGTGAACTGGCTTTATTGCCAATAGTTGAGAGCGCCTTTCTACCTGAAGCTTATTCAAAAAGCGATGCATCAGGGCTCTGGCAATTTATACCGGCTACCGGTCGACTATATGGTCTTCAACAAAACGCTTGGTATGATGGTCGCCGCGATGTTTATGCCTCAACCAAAGCCGCAACTTCTTTTCTCAAGCATTTAGGTGAGACTTTTGATGGTGACTGGCATCTTGCGTTGGCCTCTTATAATTATGGCAAAGGCAATATAAGAAAAGCGATAGAAAAAAACGAAAACCTCAACCTGCCAACCGATTACTGGTCATTAGATCTTCCCAAGGAAACCGAGGACTATGTGCCGCGGCTGCTCGCTATTGCCAAAATATTTGCCAATGCCGAAAAATACAATATTGATTTACAACACATCCCCAATAAACCCTATTGTGAACTTGTTGATGTCAAATCCCAACTGGATTTGAACAAAGCCGCCGAACTGGCTAATACGCCGCTGAATGAGTTTTTAAAATTAAATCCCGGCTTTAACCACTCAAGTACCGCGCCGCAAGGGCCGCATCACTTACTAATCCCTGTGGATAAAGCACATTCATTCAAACAAAATCTGGCTCAATTGCCTTATGATGAAAGGGTCGATATGAAGCGCTACCATGATGAAACGATGGCGCAAAATCGGCACGATCAAATCCAAAGCATCCCAAACCAACATAAAGTTAAGGCAGGAGAGAGCCTTGCATCTATTGCGGATAAAAATGATACAACGGCCAAATCAATCCGTCAGGCTAACCATTTGACGAGCAATGCTATCCATTCCGGTATGCTGTTAAAGATGCCTACTCCACAAAAATCAACCGATAACCAAGTCGACGCCAAAATAGCTAAAACTAAACCTGAAAGTTCCCAGATCTATGTTGTAAAACAAGGCGACACATTCTGGAATGTCGCACAGAAATTTTCGGTTAGCGTTAATGATATCCAGAGCTGGAACAAAATCCCCTCAAAATCGGCATTGGTTTTAGGTCAGAAGCTGACCATTAAAGCCGCCAATCAACAGGCAGTAGCTGTAGCGTCAAAGGCTGTAGTTCCATCTGCAGCAGGGATTCGTTTGATTAGTTATACCGTTAAACAAGGCGATTCACTAGCGCAAATTTCCCGTAAATTTAATGTTTCAATCGCAGACCTGCGTAAATGGAATTCACCAACAATAAGCAATTCGCTTACTCCAGGTAAAAAGCTGAAGGTGATTCTTAATACTTGATCGGTGGCTGTACAAGTACATGCCTTGGATCGCGATTTTTGGAAGTCCTCAACCTGTGTGAAGGCATAGGATCTACATAATTCGTCATCCTTGTTAGGATGACGATAATACAATGTGTACCGATGCCGTATTTTTAAGGAGAGAAATAAAGCCGTATTCGGGCTTTCAATTACAGGAAGCAGAGAAGTTAGCCGTTCGTGGTGTGAGCCCTTCGGTTATGCTCAGGAGAGTCTTGTCGAATTATGGAACGGCTTAACTGTTCAAGAAGTATGATCGATTCAGAGTCCGATTAACGCCGCGCTTAAAGTATTTACCATAGCGTCATTGCCGCGGGTTTTAACATAATCAATCACTACCGGGATAAACTGTTGCATCATCGCAGGCGACATGCCTTGCTGCTGAAAAGCGGAGATCACAGAAACTAAATTCCCCGCCGTTCCGCCCGAAGCGCCCGCTATTGAAGACAAGCGGCCCGCTAAACCGCCACTTGGCTGAGATAGGGCAGGCACTGCTCCCAGCATTCCTTCCATGCCCGGCACCGCCTGTTCCAGCTGAGTAAACTCATCTGCCTGCATTTTGTTTTTAGCGATTTGAAACAAAGCGCCTGCGCCTCCCTGAGCCTGGGCCTGGGTTACACCTGTCCGTTGCATTAATAATTCAGCCAGGCTGCCGGGCTGCACTGTCTGAGCCGCAGTAACAGCCTGTTGACCCTGCTGCAAGGCTTGGCCTGTATTATTCGGCTGACCATTACTATTATTAACAGCATTAAGCATATCTTTCCAATTTGCTGCACCAGCATTGTTGACCAGTACGACTGAAATGGCTAGCGACGCACAGAGCGTTAGAACCGTTTTTTGCTGCATATTTTCCTCTCATTGAGATTGAGCACTGTTTAAAAAGCCGATAATATCGGGAAAAACTTATATTATGATTAAATATTATCAATGCATAGTCATTTACCGTACCGACATATATCCTCCAAATATACCATTTTTGGATAAAACAATCTGCCAAAGCTGATTTTCACACGACCGAAATGCGCCTGCACAAGACATTAAATAATATTTCCACATCCGGTAAAAACGCTCGTCATAATTGCCGGCGATACTGCTCCAACCGGCTTTAAAATTATCAAACCAGCTCATTAAGGTCCTATCGTAATCAGCGCCAAAACTATGTAAATCCTCCAAAATAAATGTGTCTTCAATGGCTTTGCCAATTTGTTTGATGGAAGGAAGCATTCCTCCGGGGAAAATATATTTTTCCATCCAGGGGTCAACATTAATGACCGATCTATTGCCGCCTATGGTGTGTAAAAGAAACAGGCCGTCATCTTTTAGACATTTTCTTGCAACGCTCATGTAGTCGACATAGTTTTTGTAGCCAACGTGTTCAAACATGCCAACCGATACAATATGATCAAAGGTTTCGTTGAGATTACGATAATCGATCAAGCGTATTTCAATAGGAAGATTGGTGCATAGGGATTGACTCAAAGCGTGTTGTTCATCCGACAGGGTAATTCCCACGCAAGAGACCTGATAATGTTCAGCCGCATATTTCATGAAGCCACCCCAGCCGCAGCCCATATCAAGTATTTTTTGACCCGGTTGTAAATTTAGTTTCCTGCATATCAAATCGAATTTATGTTCCTGTGCTTGCTCCAAAGTATTGGCTTTGCGCCAATAGCCGCAGCTGTAAGTCAGGCTTTTATCGAGCATTGCTCTGTATAAATCATTACCAATATCGTTGGTGTTTGATGATATGAGAAGTGAGATGTTTGCTTTGCTGATTGGAAAAATAAGCCAGCAGGCTTTTTTTGATAACGTGCGGATTCAAAGAGACTTTCTTTTTAATTTTGGCTAAACAGATTTTGTAAAATAACTCGTCGAGCCGGTCTGAATCCCACCATTTATCCATATAGGCTTCACCGAGTCCCACAGAGCCTTGAGTGAGGACTCTTTCATACAACTTGGTGTTATAGACACGAATATCCCAAGGGTTATTGCCATTAAAAGCTATGTTCGATCCTTCCAGTAGTTTTTCTAGTTTTGATTTGAATTTATTATATTTATTATTAATTAAATTACTCATAGTCATTACCTAACCAGACCCGAAATATAGGTATTCCCGGCTATATTTCAGTTAAATAAACAAACGGTTTTTACTAACCGCAAGACTGCTATGATAATAAAAATTGAATTTTGTTGGCAAATTGCAGATGTGTAGGGCTAATCGGAGTCACTAAGCACCGGATTCCGCAAGCCCCAGCGGGCTACTTGCTCGGCTTGAGAAAAAGATAATTTGAAATATGAGGCGGATACCAGTGGTAGGTAAGTTCGACTAATATCTCCCCTTCAGCTTTTCCAACGCCTGCAACTGATTTCTGGAGCGGGTCAAAGCACAGGTCGATCGGAGCCATCAGCCCGCACTGAAAATCTGTTAGGCAGAGTTTTACGGTCTTTCAATATTGATAGCAAATTTTTTATGCTGGAATTAGACGCATAAAAATAAGAGCCGTCATCACCGACAGGCATGTTCAATAAGCAAATAATTTTCCGACTGCATATCGATCAACCTAGACACTGTCCGTTCGAATTCAAATGAGCCTTCGCCGACGGTATAAAGTTCCTGGGCCGCTACTTCGGCAGTGCAGATCAGTTTCACCTTATGCTCGTACAGCGCATCAATCAGTGTGACAAAGCGTTTGGCTTCGTTGCATTTTTCTTTGGTCAGTTTAGGAATGTCAGACAGAATCAGGATGTCGAAGCGGTTGCCGATTTCCAGATAATCGGCAGGGCCTAAGGCATGCATGCAGAGCTCCTCAAAGGAGGTGAGGGCAACGTTGCCGTATACCGCAGACAACGACACTTTCCTACCTAAGACTTCCACAACGCCCGGTTTCAAAGGGGCAAAATGGGTCAATTCGTTATAACTTTGCCGTATGAATTCTGTGGACTGTTGATCCAGCGGATAATAATAAGTTGTCTTTAGCGCGTGTAAGTGGCTGAGCCGGTAATCCTGGTCTGCAACCAGTTCTATGACTGTGGCTTTTTCTTGTAGGAGTCCGACAAAAGGAAGGAATAACTCCCGTTGCAAGCCGGCATGATAAAGCTCATTGGGATGACAGTTGGAGGTAATTACAACCACGATGCCCAATTCGAACAGCTTGCGAAACAATCGCACCAGGATCATCGCATCGGCGATGTCGGAGACATGAAACTCGTCAAAGCAAAGCAGCCGTTCCGATGTCCTGATATGTTTGGCTAATGCTGAAATCGCATCGGTATTGTTCTGCCTGCGCCATTGGTGGACGAAGGCGTGGACTTCGAGCATGAACGCATGAAAATGCACCCGGCGTTTTTGGCGGATAGGGCAGGCTTCATAAAATAAATCCATCAACATCGACTTGCCGCGGCCTACGTCGCCGAATATATACAGGCTTTGGAAATCGGCCGGTTTGGACCGGAAGAGTTTATGCAGGAGGGATTTTTGGTTATAGTTGACCGTTATCAGTAAGTTGTCGAGTAAGGTTTGCAGGTGATGCAGGGCTGTGATTTGTGCCGGTTCGTATTGGATGTGGCCTTGCGCTACTAGGAAGTTGTATTGCTTTTCCAGTGAGTTTGGTTGGTTCTCGGAGTGTTCAGCCGGTATTTGGCGGAAAGGCTTTTTTAGCATAAGTTAGGTGTTACTCGTTCCCACGCGCCGCATGGGAATGCAGTTAAGGCGCGTTGCGCCACGGCTTGGTGCAGCGATTGATAATGTAGCCAGTACAAGTACGGGACGCAATGCGTCCACCATGGCGTTCCCATGCGGCGCGTGGGAACGCCATGGTTTTATGCTTAGATCTGCGCAACCCCATCAGCTTTTTGCCGATAACTATCCATTTTGTCAAAGTTCAAATAACGATAGGTATCCTCGGCGGTTTCGTTAATCTGTCCGGCATAGTGCATATATTCGTCGACAGTCGGAATTTTGCCCAAAAGCGAACACACCGCCGCCAGTTCCGCCGATGACAAATACACATTCGCGCCATTGCCCAGACGGTTAGGGAAGTTGCGTGTCGAGGTGGAAACTACCGTTGCGTTTTCGGCGACTCGCGCCTGATTGCCCATACATAATGAACAACCCGGCATTTCGGTGCGCGCACCGGCTTTGCCGAAGGTACTGTAATAGCCTTCCTCGGTTAATTGGGTCTGATCCATTTTGGTAGGAGGCGCGACCCACAAGCGAGTCGGCAGTTCACCCGTTTGCTTTTCCAGTAATTTACCGGCAGCGCGGAAATGGCCGATATTGGTCATGCAGGAACCTAAAAACACTTCATCGATTTTAGTCCCTGCGACAGCGGACAGTGGTTTTATGTCATCAGGGTCGTTAGGGCAGGCCAGTAAAGGCTCCTTGATTTCAGTCATATCGATTTCGATGACTTCAAAGTATTTGGCATCCGCATCAGGTTGCAGTAATACCGGATTAGCCAGCCATTCTTCCATGGCTTTGATCCGGCGTTCCAGAGTACGTACATCGCCGTAACCTTCGGCAATCATCCATTTCAGCAAGGTGATGTTCGAATTCAAGTACTCGCGGATCGGCGCTTCATTCAAACGCACCGTACAGCCACCGGCAGAACGCTCGGCCGACGCATCGGACAATTCAAAAGCCTGCTCCACTTTTAAATTCGGCAAGCCTTCGATTTCCAGGATACGGCCTGAAAATACATTAAGCTTGCCCTGTTTTTCAACGGTCAGTAAGTCGCGCTGAATCGCCGCATAAGGAATCGCATTGACCAGATCGCGCAAGGTAATGCCCGGTTGCATTTCGCCTTTAAAACGGACTAGAACCGATTCCGGCATATCCAGCGGCATCACGCCAGTTGCCGCGGCAAACGCGACCAATCCTGAACCGGCCGGGAATGAAATGCCGATTGGAAAGCGGGTATGCGAATCGCCGCCGGTGCCGACCGTATCCGGCAACAGCATCCGGTTTAGCCAGGAATGGATAATGCCGTCGCCGGGACGCAACGACACGCCGCCGCGGTTCATGATGAAGTCCGGTAGCGTATGCTGCATGGTGACGTCAATCGGTTTCGGATACGCTGCGGTATGGCAGAATGATTGCAATACCAAGTCGGCTGAAAAACCCAAGCAAGCCAAATCTTTCAATTCGTCGCGAGTCATAGGGCCGGTAGTGTCTTGAGAACCCACGGTGGTCATGCGTGGTTCGCAATACGTGTTCGGACGAACGCCTGCAACGCCACAGGCTTGGCCGACCATTTTCTGCGCCAGCGTATAACCCTTGCCGCTGTCTTTAGCATCAACCGGACGAGAGAAAACCGTCGATGCAGACAAGCCCAGCACCTTACGAGCGCGATCTGTTAGCCCCCGGCCGATAATTAACGGAATACGTCCACCGGCGCGCACTTCGTCCAGGATCACGTCTGTTTTCAGTTCGAATTTGCAGATCAGTTCGCCGTTATCGTGACGCTTAACTTCGCCCGCATACGGATAAATGTCGATTACATCGCCCATCGCCATTTGAGCAACATCGCATTCAAAGGGCAGGGCGCCTGAATCTTCCATGGTATTAAAGAAAATCGGTGCGATTTTACCGCCGATACAAACCCCGCCTTCACGCTTGTTCGGAATGTATGGAATATCGTTGCCCATGAACCACAATACCGAATTGGTCGCCGATTTACGTGAAGAACCGGTACCGACCACATCGCCGACATAAGCCACCGGAAAACCTTTTTGCTTGAGTTCGGCGATTTGCTGTTCGGCGTTGGTGATGCCCTCGCGCGGCATTTTCAGCATGGCTTTGGCATGTAACGGAATATCAGGTCGCGACCAGGCGTCGGGAGCCGGTGACAGATCGTCGGTATTGGTTTCGCCGGTTACTTTAAATACGGTGACAGTCAGTTTTTCAGGCATTTTCGGCTTACTGGTGAACCATTCGGCTTCGGCCCAGGAGTTAATCACCTGTTTGGCGAACGGATTACCGGCATCCGCTTTTTCTTGCACATCGTGGAAAGCGTCGAATATCAGCAAGGTATGGGATAGCGCTTTGGCCGCAATCGGAGCCAGCGCTTTGTTATCCAATAATTGAATCAACGGCGCGATGTTATAACCGCCCAACATGGTACCCAACAGTTCGGTGGCGCGGGCCGCATCCAAAATAGGCGAACTGACTTCACCTTTTGCAATGGCTGCCAGGAATCCGGCTTTAACATATGCCGCTTCATCAACGCCGGCAGGAACGCGGTTGGCCAGCAGATCGAGTATGAATTCTTGTTCACCTGCGGGCGGTTGTTTAACCAGTTCAACCAAAGCGGCGACCTGTTCTGCATCAAGCGGCTTGGGGACGATGCCTTCGGCAGCGCGTTCTGCTACGTGTTTACGGTATTGTTCTAGCATGGGGAATTCCTGGAAGATGGTTTAAAACTGTTGATTTTTGATCGTACTCACGCTGAGAGTTCATTGTTAATCGTTGCGCTAGCATCCACCGCCTATATTGAATGCTCCACTGGAGCATCGAGTGCTGCATTCCCACGCCGGAGCCGTGGGAATGATAAAGTTACTATTTCATCGCCGCAACAATCGCATTCCCCATTTCAATCGTTCCGCATTTCGATTGCGGATTCAAATCGGGCGTAACAAACTGGCCTTCATTAACCACTTTTTCAACCGCCGCTTTTATTTTTGAGGCAGCTTCATGTTCACCAAGATGATCCAGCATCATCACGCCAGCCATGATAACGGCGGTAGGATTAGCCAGGTTTTTCCCGGTGATATCCGGCGCACTGCCGTGTACGGCTTCAAACAATGCCGCGTCATTACCGATATTGGCGCCGGGAATTAGGCCCAGTCCACCGACCAGACCTGCGGTCAAGTCGGACAGGATGTCGCCGAACATGTTGGTGCAGACAATAACGTCAAATTGCGATGGGTCCATCACCATGTGCATGCAGGCGGCATCAATAATTTTTTCGTCAAACTGAATGTCGGGATAACGTGCGGCAGTTTCTCTGGCGACATCCAGGAACAGTCCTTGGGTAAATTTTAAAATATTGGCTTTATGGCAAACGGTGACTTTTTTACGATTGTTATCCTGCGCGTATTTAAACGCATAGTCGATCACGCGTTGCGAACCGGTTCGGGTGACTACGGCCAGGCTTTCCGCGATGTCTTTTTTAGGCGTTAGATAATGCTCAAGCCCTGCGTAGAGTCCTTCGGTATTTTCCCTGACGATAACAATATCAACATCGTTATAACGGGTGTTCACGCCGGCCCAGCTTTTGGCGGGGCGGACGTTGGCGTAAAGTTCATATTTCTGCCGCAATGCTACGTTAATGCTTCTAAACCCGGAACCACCGACAACAGTGGTTAGCGGGCCTTTAAATGCCAGGCGGGTTTTGTCTATCGATGCCATGGTTTCATCCGGCAGCGGTGTGCCGAATTGTTCGAAAGCAGCCAAACCGGCATAGGCTTCTTCCCACTGAATTTTTACGCCGGATGCGTCAATAACTTTAACCGCTTCATCCATTATCGATGGGCCAATTCCATCACCTTTTATCAACGTAACTGCGTGCATTCATTTCTCCAAGTTAAAAAAACAGATCTTCTTGTGAATTATAGTGCTTTAAGCCTGTCTTTATCTAGCTGCGCTGGTTAAATGGTGCAATTCACTAAAAGGTGCAAATCGCAACGCTTTTGCTATGATGCCTTAGTCCGTGGAGACGTCGCCTAATGCGCCTGTTGTTGGTGCGGTATGACGTCGCTACCTTGCGCAACATTACTCAATATTATTTGAAGGAGTTGTTATGGCTAGTCTCTCACTCAATCCCCCTGCAAACGGAAGTGCTATCACTATGCAAAACGGCAAGCTTGTCGTGCCGGATAATCCGATTATTCCATTCATTGAGGGTGACGGTACCGGGCCGGATATTTGGCGAGCCACTGTTCGCGTTTTGGACGCGGCCGTTGCCAGCACCTATTCCGGGCAAAAGAAAATTCATTGGATGGAAGTATACGCAGGAGAAAAAGCCCATCGCTTGTTCGATACCTGGCTTCCCGATGAAACCGTCGAGGCCTGCAAGAAATATTTGGTATCCATTAAAGGCCCATTAACTACTCCGGTAGGCGGCGGCATTAGGTCCCTGAATGTGGCTTTGCGTCAAATATTGGATATGTATGTGTGTTTGCGACCGGTAAGATGGTTTCAGGGAGTACCTTCGCCGGTTAAGAATCCAGGCGCTGTTGATATGGTGATTTTCAGGGAAAACACTGAGGACATTTACGCCGGTATCGAGTTTGAACAAGGCAGCGACGATGTAAAGATTTTTTTAAATTTGTTAAAAGAGAATTTCCCCAAGCAATACGCAAAAATCCGTTTTCCGGAAACGGCGGGCATCGGGATAAAACCGGTATCGCGGGAAGGTACGGAGCGCCTGATTCGTTCGGCTATCGAGTATGCGATCGTCAATAAGCGCAAGTCCCTGACGATTGTACATAAAGGCAACATTATGAAATTTACCGAAGGGGCATTTCGTAAATGGGCCTATGAGTTGGCGGAGAGCGAATATCATGAGCATATCTATACCTGGGAGCACTGGGAAAAAACCCGTGCCGAGTTTGGCGTAGAGGCTGCAAATAAGGTTCAGGCCGAAGCGTTGGCAAAAGGGCGTATTTTCATTAAAGACGCTATTGCTGATATTACCTTACAGCAAGTCCTGACCCGGCCTGAAGATTTTGATGTGATCGCTACATTGAATTTGAACGGCGACTATTTATCCGATGCGTTGGCCGCACAGGTCGGCGGAATCGGTATTGCTCCCGGTGGAAATATCAATTATCAAACCGGCACCGCTGTTTTTGAGGCCACGCATGGCACGGCGCCTAAATATGCCGACCTGGACAAAGTCAATCCCGGTTCGCTGATCCTGTCCGGCGAAATGATGCTGCGCTATATGGGCTGGACTGAAGCAGCCGATGCGGTCATCAATGCGATGGATGCCGCCATCTCCAGTAAAAGGGTGACGTATGACTTTGCCCGGTTGATGGAATGGGCGACAGAAGTCAAATGTAGCGAGTTTGCCGATGTATTGATTGGAAATATGAAATAGTGCTCAAGGATAAAAGGGAGGCGTTGCACATGATTTTTAGGTAATGTTACGAATGGATGGCAGTTGGTTTTGATCTTATTATTGAGAACAAGTTGATCGTATTTCAACTTGTTCTCAATGGATAACTTCTTTTCAATATGGCTTTTGAAACCGTAAATAAGCTTTGTTGGGTTTGGCTGTAAAAGGAGTTTAGGTAAATCAAATGCATCCGGAGTAAAGGTTATGGCGGAAAAAGCAGCGCGAAAACAAGTACGTTACGAAAGAAACGATATCAATGCTGTGTTAAAAAAAACACCTGTTTTCTTGAACCGGGAACAACCGGTAAAAATTCTTAATATCAGTAAACAAGGCATCGCCATCTGTAGCAATCAGGCATTAAAAAGAAACAATCGCCTTAAAATAACGCTTAGTTTTTTAAAAGGCGATAGCTTTTTTCTTAATGGACAGGTTGTGCATTCGTTTAATAAGCCGAGCAATTCAGAGGATGCTGAGTTTGTAGAATTGTTTCTTGAGGGAACTGCCACCCCTATCGCATTGCCTTTTAAATACGGCATCCATTTTGAACAACATTATCCCCAATTCAGGGATTATCTTATTGAGTCAGGCTGTAAAAACGGCTTTGAAGTTCAGCGGCGAGGCTTTTATCAACGGCAAACGCGTCTTAAATAATTTCACGGCTTAGCTCGTTTTATTTCTTATTGCCCAATAGGGATTTTAGATCTGCAAACGGGTTATGGGTAGCGGCAGGCGTAGCTGACTTGCCAGCTTTTGAGCCGTCAAAACGGGTTTCTTCGTATCTTGAATGCTCGTTATCATGGCAATAAAGGCACAATAATTCCCAATTACTACCGTCGGACGGATTATCGTCGTGATTATGGTTCTTATGATGCACTGTCAATTCAGTCAGGTTTTTATGATCGAATTCACGCGCACATCGACCGCATACCCAAGGATATAACTTAAGAGCCTGTCCGCGATAAGACTGCTCCCTGAGCTCCTGATTGCGCCGCGCATCGGTCACGATTTGATCTAGCTTATTTCTATCGGGTTGAGTTTTTTTGATAGTCATATAAATGTCTTCTGTAGTTTGCGGCTTAGTCACGCTAAGCCGGTATATTTAAATTTTAACAGAAAAACAGCAAAGGATAGCGATTGACTTTATTGATTTATAAGGCGATCGATTAGTTTTGGAAAAATTAGCAAGTAATGGCGGCTTAAAAAATTTATACTTAAAAGTGGTTAATAAAAGTCTTTAAGGTGACAAATGGATAAACGAACATTTACAAACCGATTGGTCGTTCTCGATACTGAAACGACCGGATTAAATCCGCAGGAAGGGCATCGAATTATTGAAATTGGCTGTGTCGAGCTGGTTAATCGCCGCTTAACCGGCAAACGCTTTCATGCTTATATTAATCCCGAGCGGATAATCGATGACGGCGCTATTGAAGTTCACGGCATTACCAATGAATTTTTACAGGATAAACCTTATTTTGCGGATGTCGTTAAGGACTTTATTGCATTTATTCGGGATGCCGAGTTAGTTATTCATAATGCGCCGTTTGATGTCGGCTTTATTAATTATGAATTTTCGAGGTTGGGTAACGAGGTCGGCAATGTCGCCGATTACAGTAAAGTATTCGATACGTTGACTTACGCCAGGAAAAAGCATCCGGGACAGCGTAATAGCTTGGATGCATTATGTAAACGTTATGGTATCGATAACAGTCATCGGGACCTGCATGGCGCTTTGCTGGATGCTGAAATTCTGGCCGATGTGTTTTTATTGATGACGGGCGGACAGTCTTCATTGCTGGATGAAGGGCAGAGAAGGCAGGAAGAGCAGGCTGTGGATAGGGAGATTAAATTTTTACCGACGGACCGTCCCGCATTAAAAATCATACGCTGTTCGGAAGAAGAATTAAGCGCGCACCAACAACGTCTGGAGGCTATCGAAAAAGCCGGCGGCGTTTGCATTTGGAATCAGTAAAACACCGGGCATAAACTTGGAAAAAACAATTCGTCCACAAAAAACACGAAAATATTCAAAGAGATAACGGGTTGTAGTTGGTTATCAAAGGGTGAATGGCTTAATCAATACGCTGTATTGATTAATTTCGTGTCTTTCGTGGCTCAGTCGTTAATTATTCAGCTTTCGGTTTTGCCCGTCTGGATGGTGAACCCACTCTTTTTTTGCTTTTGTCCACTTTTTTGGCGTCGTTATCATCGGATTTCGCCGCCTTTTTTGCATTTTCATCCATTTTGGATATGTTGAGTTGCTGACCTGCTACCCTGACTTTTTTCAATTCCTGAAACAATTCTTTCGGTATGCCCGCAGGTAACTCAACAGTGCTGTAGTCGTCCTGGATTCTAATACGGGCGATATGGTCGCCGTCAATCCCTGTCTCATTAGCTATGGCACCAACGATATTGCCGGGTTTTACGCCGTGATTGTGACCGACTTCAATGCGGTACATTTCCATTTCAATATCCGCTCCGCCGCCGAACGCACGTTTCGGTTTACGGTCTTTTTGCGGCCGGTCGGATCTTGACGATCTGTCATCCCTGGATGGTCTTTCATCGCGGCTATCTTTGGCTTTTTTAGGCAGGTTTTGCATTAACAGCGGGGTGTCGCCTTGAACCAGTTTTGCCAGCGCGGCGGCTATTTCCAATGCGGTTACATTGTGCTCGTGCTGGTATTGTTCAACCAGCTGACTGAAAAAGCTCAGTTCCTCAGCGGCCAAGGTGTCGGTGATATTTTGTTTAAAACGTGATATACGTTTGTTGTTAATGACTTCGGTTGAAGGTAAGCCCATTTCTTCAACTTTTTGCTTGGTCGCTTTTTCAATATTGGCCAGCAGGTTTCTTTCCCTGGGAGCGATAAACAAAATCGCGTCGCCGGTGCGTCCTGCGCGACCTGTTCTGCCGATGCGATGCACATAGGATTCGGTATCGTAAGGAATGTCGTAGTTGACGACATGGGTGATACGGTCTACATCCAGTCCGCGTGCAGCGACGTCAGTCGCAATCAAAATATCCAGTTTGCCGTTTTTCAGGTTGTTAATGGAGCGCTCGCGTAAGGCTTGAGACATATCGCCATTAATCGCGGCGGCTGAATAACCGCGTGCTTCCAGCTTTTCAGCCAGCTCAACCGTTGCCGTTTTGGTTCTGACGAAGATAATCATGCCGTCAAAGGTTTCGACTTCCAGAATACGGGTTAGCGCATCCAGTTTGTGCACGCCGCTGACCAACCAATAGCGTTGGCGTATGTTTTCGGCCGATGTAGTGGTGACCTTGATGGTGACATGTTCAGGCTCATTAAGATATTGCTGAGCGATTTTGCGAATAGCCGTCGGCATAGTCGCAGAAAACAGGGCGATTTGTCTTTGTTCGGGGATTTGGTCCAGAATCCATTCGACATCGTCAATAAAACCCATGCGCAGCATTTCATCGGCTTCATCAAGAACCAGATAACCGAGTCCGCTCAGGTTCAGCGTGCCTTTACGCATGTGATCCATGACCCGTCCCGGCGTGCCGACAACCACATGCGCGCCGCGTTTTAGCTGGCGTAATTGGGTGGTATAGTCTTGTCCGCCGTAGATAGGCAGAACATGAAAGCCCTTTAAATGTGCGGCATAGCGTTGAAACGCTTCTGCCACCTGAATGGCCAGTTCGCGGGTTGGCGCCAGAACCAGAACTTGCGGGTCTTTTTGCTTGAGGTCGATTCGCGACAAAATGGGTAATGCGAAGGCGGCGGTTTTACCGGTTCCTGTTTGTGCTTGCCCCAGAACGTCTTTGCCTTTCAGTAGGAGCGGGATGGTTTGTGCTTGTATGGGTGAGGGTGTTTCATAACCGACATCATTCAGTGCTCTTAGCACCGGTTCAATCAGGGCTAAATCACGGAAAGAGGGTAATGTAGAAACATCATTGGACATGGATTTACCTGTTGGAAATATAGAATGCGCGTAAGCGCGGAGAAATGTGTTTGTTTATCAGCGTATTATACCGCACTATATTACAAATTGCAGGAAATTTAACGGTACAAAGAGCGGAATAATGAGAATTTGGGTTGATGCGGACGCGTGTCCTAATGTGATTAAAGATATTTTATTTCGTGCTGCGGAACGAATGCAGTTACCGTTGACGCTGGTGGCCAATCAGTTTTTAACCATACCTCCATCCAGAGTTATCTCCGCGGTGCAAGTTTCAGGCGGCTTCGATGTGGCTGATAATTATATTGTCAAACACTTGCAGGAAAATGATCTGGTGATAACCGCTGACATTCCGCTGGCTGCTGAAGTGATAGCAAAAAATGCTCATGCGATTAATCCCAGAGGCGAGCTTTATACTAAAGAAAATATCAGGGAGCGATTAGCCATGCGCGATTTTATGGAGGAAATGCGCAGTGCCGGACAAGCATTCGGTGGGCCTTCGCCTCTTGGACAGCGAGACAAGCAGGATTTTGCCAACGCGCTGGACCGTTTTTTGGCTAAATACCGGTAAAATTATGTATCAGGCTGAGTTTTAGTTATTTGCTTGTTATAATGACGCCAATTTTTGTAACAGCATTAATTCTGATCGAGAGATTTCATGATTCAAGGTAGTATCGTAGCTTTAGTAACACCGATGGATGAACACGGTGCAGTGGATAAGGAAAGCTTAAAAAGGCTGGTGGAATTTCACATAGCAGAAGGAACAGATGCTCTGGTCGCAGTCGGTACGACAGGCGAGTCGGCGACATTGGATGAAAGTGAACACTGTGACGTGATCAAATCCGTTGTCGACTATGCCGGCGGCAGAATACCGGTTATTGCCGGAACCGGGGCAAACTCGACTACCGAAGCGATCAATCTGACCCGTTTGGCTAAAGAAGCCGGAGCCGATGCCTGTCTGATCGTGACCCCGTATTACAATAAGCCGACCCAGGAAGGCTTATACCTGCATTACAAGGCCATTAGCGAGGCCGTCGATATTCCCCAGATTTTATACAATGTGCCGGGACGCACCGCTTGCGATATGCTGCCGGAAACCGTCGGCCGTCTGTCTCATTTGAACAATATTGTCGGCGTTAAAGAAGCGACCGGCGACTTGTCGCGGGTTAAGCAAATCCGCGATTTGGCCGGTGACGACTTTGCCATCTATACCGGCGACGATGCAAGCAGTCGAGAATTTTGCCTGTTGGGCGGCAACGGCAGTATTACTGTAACGGGTAATGTCGCGCCAAAACTGGTGCATGAAATGATTATGCTGGCGATAGCGGGCGATGAAGAAACCGCCTTGGTTATCGATAAGAAACTGGCTGCGTTACATAAAAACCTGTTTATTCAGTCAAATCCGATCCCGGTCAAATGGGCGGTTGCCGAAATGGGTTTGATGGGCAAGGGCATACGTTTACCTTTAACCTGGTTGACCGAAGATTGCTTTGATGCGGTTCGTGATGCCATGCGTCAGGCCGAAGTTATTTAATACGTCATGAAAACTAAACTCAGGTCACTTATTATCGTTGCTGTTTTGGTCAATGTATCGGCCTGCACTTACATAAAGAATCTATTTCCGGACAAAGAAAAAGATTATCAATTTACCACTGAAATCCCGCCATTAGTCTTGCCGCCTGATCTGGCGGGCGATTCAATCGCAAAAGTCACCACTGCCGCTCCACCTGCTGAACCGGTTAATGTCGCTCCGGCTGTTCCGTCAACTGAAGCCGCTCCAACTGTAGACCGGAAATTAATTCAAGTTGGACTGGTTGACGCCGACCAGGGAACAAAACGATTGCGTATCGGTGCGCCGGCAGCGATAGCATGGCGTATGGTTGGTAAAGCATTAAGCAGAAAGTCTATTGAAGTGACTAACCGCAATCAGGAAGAAGGATTGTTTCATGTCCAATATGACCCAAACAAAAAGGAAGTGGAAGATGGGACTATTTGGCATGAGGTCGTTTTTTTGTTCAAAGGATTTGAAGTCACTGAACAAGAGTATGTACTCAAACTGGTAGAAAACAATCAGCAGACTGATGTTATTGTCATGGACAAAGAACAAACACCGGTGGCTGACGAGACAAGTTTAAGTTTGTTGACGCTTTTGAACGACACTATTAAGGCTGATTTAGCTAAGTAATACATGAGGCACGAGGTGTAAGGTTAAAGGCTGAAAAGCCGTACTTACACCTGGTGCCTTGCACTCTGTACCTTTTACATCTTTTCTCTCATGTTAAAAATCTCTGGAACTTCCGCGCTTTCTGGCTTTCGCATTAACAAACTGCTGGTCGAACTTCAGGCCATAGAACCTGCTATCAAGGCCGTCTCAGCGCGGTTCATTCACTTTGTAGATATTGAAACTGACCTGAATGATAGTCAAACGGGGATTTTAAAACAGTTGCTGGCTTACGGTTCCACATTATCAGGCGCTGATATTCAGGGGGAGCGTTTATTGGTCGTGCCGCGTTCAGGCACGATTTCGCCCTGGTCCAGCAAAGCGACCGAGATTGCCGAGCGTTGCGGATTATCCGAGGTTAAACGTATCGAGCGCGGTATTGAATATACGTTGGATGTCAATGTCGCGCTGTCCTCAGCTGTGAAAGCGTTGTTGCATGACCGGATGACTCAAACTGTTGTCGACGGTGACAGCGATCCGGACTTGTTCGTTCATCATCAGCCGAAACCGTTGCTGAGTATCGCTATTATCGAACAGGGACGCGAGGCTTTGGTGAGCGCTAATGCCGAACTGGGTCTGGCTCTGTCCGATGATGAAATCGATTATTTGACCGACAGTTTTCAAGCCTTGGACAGAAACCCGACTGATGTTGAGTTGATGATGTTTGCCCAGGCTAATTCCGAGCATTGCCGGCACAAGATTTTTAACGCCGACTGGACGATAGACGGTGTAGAGCAGGCGCAATCCTTGTTCAAGATGATCCGCAATACCGCCGAAAAAAGCCCGGAAGGCATATTGTCGGCATACAGCGATAACGCCTCGGTAATGGTGGGTTCAAACGAACAGGTTTTTATCCGTAATGCGCAGACCGGTGAATACGCTTATGTCGAAGAAGATGCGCATTTGCTGATGAAAGTCGAAACCCACAATCATCCTACCGCAATTTCACCTTATCCGGGCGCGGCCACCGGTTCCGGCGGTGAAATTCGCGACGAAGGCGCGACCGGTCGCGGCTCTTCGCCCAAAGCTGGTTTGACCGGCTTTTCCGTATCCCATTTGAAAATCCCCGGTTTTCCCCAGCCTTGGGAAGCCGATAACGGCAAGCCGGAACGCATCGCCTCGGCGCTGACCATCATGCTGGAAGGTCCGCTCGGCGGCGCGGCGTTTAATAATGAATTCGGCAGGCCCAATCTAACCGGTTATTTCCGCAGTTTCGAGCAAGCGGTTCCGGGCAAGGACAATGAGTTTCGCGGTTATCACAAACCGATCATGATCGCAGGTGGGCTGGGTAATATCCGTCCGATGCTGGTCAATAAGCAGGCTATCCCGGCCGGTTCGTTGATCATTATCTTGGGCGGGCCTGCGATGTTGATTGGCCTTGGCGGCGGCGCGGCTTCTTCTCAGGCTTCCGGCGCCGGTTCGGAAGATTTGGATTTTGCCTCGGTGCAACGGGAAAATCCCGAAATGGAACGCCGTTGCCAGGAAGTCATCAATCATTGTAATTCGATGGGCAGCGATACGCCGATTGTATCCATCCACGATATTGGCGCGGGCGGTTTGTCCAACGCGGTGCCGGAAATTATCCATGACTGCGAGCACGGCGGCCGCTTTGAGTTACGCAAGGTCCATAATGCCGATAAAGGCATGTCGCCGATGCAAATCTGGTGTAACGAAGCACAGGAACGTTATGTCGTTGCAATTAAACCCGAATCGCTGGAATTATTTACCGCCTTTTGCGAGCGTGAACATTGTCTGTTTGCAGTAATTGGCGAAGTTACAGAAAAAGAGCATTTATTGTTGAACGACGAGTTGCTCGGCGACAAGCCGGTCGATATTCCGATGTCGGTGTTGTTCGGTAAATCGCCCAAGTTGCACCGCAATGTCGAGCATGTGCCACCCAATACCAAAGCGCTGGACTTAAGCGGCATCACGCTGGACGAAGCGGTCAAGCGCGTATTGTCATTCCCGGCTGTGGCCGATAAAAGCTTTTTAATCCACATTGGCGACCGTTCGGTAACCGGACTGGTTGCACGCGATCAAATGGTCGGCCCGTGGCAAGTGCCGGTGGCCGATGTTGCGGTCACCGCAGTGGGCTTTCATTCTTCGACCGGCGAGGCGATGGCGATGGGCGAGCGTTCGCCGATTGCGGTTATCGACGCACCGGCATCCGGCCGTATGGCGATAGGCGAGGCCATCACCAATATTGCCGCGGCCAGCATAGATTCTCTGAAGAAAATCAAATTATCGGCTAACTGGATGGCCGCCGCAGGCTATCAGGGCGAAGATGCGGCATTGTTCGATACGGTCAAAGCGGTGGGCATGGAATTGTGTCCGGCGCTGGGTATTGCAATACCGGTGGGCAAGGATTCCTTGTCGATGAAAACCGTATGGGATGACGACTGCATGGATGCAGGAGGTAGAGCAACGCATGGAGCAGTTGCCGGAAAGACTATGACAGCGCCGCTGTCGCTGGTTATTACCGCGTTTGCACCGGTTACAGATGTTGGTCTTACCCTGACTCCGCAATTGCGTTATGTGTCGGATGAAGACAGCGCTTTGATCCTGATCGATTTGGGGGCGGGTAAGAACCGTTTGGGCGGTTCGGTGCTGGCGCAAGTTTACAACCAGCTCGGTAACGACTGTCCCGACTTGGACGATGCAAGCTTGTTGAAAGCTTTCTTCGATACAATACAAATACTCAATAACCAACGCAAACTGCTTAGCTATCATGACCGTTCCGACGGCGGTTTACTGGCGACGGTCGCGGAAATGATGTTCGCCAGCAGGCTGGGTGTAACTTTGACGCTCGACAGTTTGGGCAATGATGTGCTGGCGGCGTTGTTTAACGAAGAACTGGGCGCGTTATTGCAAGTGCGTCAGAGCGACTGCAAGGACATTGTCGAGCTGTTGACACAATCAGGCCTGATAGATTGCATTTATGTAATAGGCAAGGTCATCGACGAACAGCAACTGACCGTTCGCCATTCGGGAGAGGTCGTTTATTCCGCGGGGCGGGCCGAATTGCAAAGCATCTGGTCAGAGCTCAGCTACAAGATGCAGGCTTTGCGTGATAACCCGGAATGCGCGCAGCAACAGTTTGAACGCATTGCTGATGATGGGGATCCCGGTTTGAATATTGCGTTGACGTTTGACATTAACGATGATGTGACCGCGCTGTTTAAAAATGCAGTCAGGCCCAAAGTCGCGATACTGCGTGAGCAGGGTGTTAACGGTCACGTGGAAATGGCGGCGGCATTCGATCGCGCCGGATTTACCAGCATCGACGTGCATATGAGCGACATTATTCACGGCCGGGTGAGTTTGGCTGATTTTACCGGATTGGTGGCTTGCGGCGGGTTTTCTTATGGCGACGTATTAGGTGCGGGCGGCGGCTGGGCAAAATCCATCCTGTTCAATCCGCGCTGCCGCGATGAGTTTGCCGCGTTTTTCCAGCGCCCCGATACCTTCGGTCTGGGCGTTTGTAATGGTTGTCAGATGATGTCAGGATTAAAAGACATCATCCCCGGAGCGGAGCATTGGCCGCGTTTCATGCGCAATACCTCGGAACAATTCGAAGCACGCGTGGCCTTGGTTGAAGTGCAAAAATCGCCGTCCATCCTGTTTGCCGGCATGGAAGGTTCCAGAATGCCGGTCGCTATCGCTCATGGCGAAGGGCGTGCGGAATTTTCCGTGGACCCGGCGGTTGCGCTTGAAGAGGGAGCAGTGGCTTTGTGTTATGTCGATAATTACGGCGAGTTAACCACGGAATTCCCCGCCAACCCTAACGGTTCGCCGTTTGGTATTACCGGGCTGACCACCACGGATGGGCGATTTACTATTATGATGCCGCACCCCGAGCGTTGTTTCAGGGCTCTGCAAAACTCGTGGTGTCCGGACGATTGGGATGAATATGGCGCCTGGATGCGTTTGTTCAGGAACGCCAGAGTTTGGGTGGGCTAAAAGTGTCTTCAACCAGGCCAAGCTAGGACACAATAAAATGATTCGTCTCAGAGATGTTTGAAGTGTGATAAATATAGTCAAATCTTAGCAATATAAAGTTTAAAGGTTGTAGATTATGGATAAGGTCAACATGACAAAAAATAAAAATCGGAGAACTTTTTTTCGAATCTATGATGAAGTTAATCTGTTTTATAAAAAAATAGATGAAAAGCTGCTGACCGAACCGCAACCTGTCTTCGATAATATTTCAAATAATCTTTCATCAACTACAGATGTTGAAAAGGAATCGCAAAAAAACTTGCCGGCTTCTCAGTTTAAAGGGAATGAAACCTGCAACGTTAACATCAGTGCCGGCGGCATGGCTTTTAATTGTGATGATGCGCTTAAAGAAGGCGACTGTCTGAGAATCAAGATACTGCTGGCGTCCGGGATGACGCCCATCGCGACTTACGGCAAGGTGGTCTATTGCAAAAATATTCAATCAAACACGAGTGAATGTCCTTACTTTGTCGGCGCTCATTTTATCAACATGAAAGATGAAGATCGGGAAATGTTGAACAGGCATATCGATAAAAAGCGATTACAGAGCAGATGGGTTAATGTACTTATCCTGGCTGTTGTCATTACAGTTATCACCCTGCCTGATGTCGTTTTCGGCTTATTACTCGAACTATTTCATTTTCTGTTGGAACTATTTCTCCATATCCTTCATCTCACATTTGAGTTTATCGAGTCCAACCTTGACCATCTCGTCGAACATCTTTTTGAAACCGACGTTCATCAAACTCAGGTTATCGTCTTTTATATTATCGTGCCTTTTGTTTTTTATGGACTTTACCGTCTGGGGCGGGTAGTGCCGCCTTTTTGTCGATGGTGTAAAGAAAAACAGGTCACCTACTGGTCGCGAAAGAAAGCAAATTTGCTTTTTTACTGGCAGGAGCAATCTTCGTTTAATAAATTCAAACTGGTTGTGATCGGCGTTACCGCTATCATCGGCTATATTTTTTTCGGTATGTAAGGTGAGCAACAACTCAATTCATGCAGTCTTAACCGTATTACCGGGCTAATTAAAAAGGAGCGTTAAAATTTGAAAAGTTGGCGTGTTGATCTACAATCACCGCAGACCAATCAGATGATAAATATAAGGTAAATACCATGTACAAGAAGGAGGTCGCCCGTATTCTCATTGTAGATGATGAATCGGTAAACCTGAAGTTGCTGGATAAGATGTTGTCTGCTCAAGGCTATAGTAATTTGGTGTTGGTGCAGGATTCCAGACAGGTACTGGAGACTTATCGACAGGCTCGTACTGACCTGATTTTGCTGGACATTAATATGCCTCATCTGGATGGTTTTGAGGTGATGGAACAGCTTAAGGCACTCAACGACCCTCTATTTCCGCCTGTGGTGGTACTCACCGCACAGCATGGCCAGGATTTCTTGTTGCGGGCTTTAAACTCAGGCGCTCGCGATTTCATCACTAAACCTTTCTATTGTAATGAGCTATTGGCGCGCGTGCGCAATATGCTCGATGCACAATTGATGCATCGTATGCTCTACGACCAAAAAGCCGTATTGGACGAAATGGTGCGGACGCGTACCGACGAGTTGCGCCGTACCCGGTTACAGGTGGTACAACAGCTCGGACGCGCTGCCGAATATCGCGATAACGAAACCGGCAACCATATTCTGCGGATGAGCCACATCTCGGCCTTGCTGGCAAAATCCATCGGCTGGAATGAAGCCGATTGCGAGTTAATGTTGCATGCCAGTCCGATGCACGACATCGGTAAAATCGGTATTCCTGACCATATTCTGCTTAAGCCCGGCCAGTTCGAACCCGAAGAATGGGAAATCATGAAAACCCATGCTGTCATCGGCGCCAATATTCTCGAAGGCGATGATTCCGATTTGATGAAGTGCGCCGGCGAAATTGCATTGACTCATCATGAGAAATGGGACGGCAGCGGTTATCCTCGCGGTCTGGCCGGTGAAGTCATCCCGTTGACCGGTCGTATCGCGGCGCTGGCTGATGTGTTCGATGCACTGACTTCGGTGCGACCTTACAAAAAAGCGTGGTCGGTTGAGGCCGCTGTTGACCTAATCAAAAAAAATAGCGGTACGCATTTTGATCCTGACCTGGTAACTGTGTTCTTGGAACAACTGCCCGAGATTCTCAAGATTTGTGACCGGTTTTCCGAGCCGGAGAATAACGGGTGTGACCCATTTGGATCCATCCGTTGATCTGTTGAGCAGTATTCTCGATGCCGGTGCTGATCCGCAGGTGTTATAGTTGCGGATTCATTTACGCACTGCGTTAAATTCTAATAAAAGCTGATATTAAAAATAAAAAGAGATTTCTTGATGAATACTGACTTTGCTCTATTAATTGCCGGGATGCGCGACGAATTTGTGGTGGAACTGCCTGAGCGCTGCGATCTTCTTGAAGACGGTATATTGGCTCTGGAACGCGGGACGGAGAATTCTTTTGATGAACTTTATCGTCATGTCCATAGTCTTAAAGGCTCCGGAGGTACTTTCGGCCTACCGCTTATCACCCGTATTTGTCATCAGTTTGAGAGTTTCGTCAGTGATGCCCGCGAGCGATTTGATGCTTTGGCGGTTAGCTATGCCCTGAGTTATGTGGATTTGCTGCGCCGCGTTGCAGAGATTCCGGAACGGGACGGTGTTTTAGTGATGACTATCGAACAGGATCTGGAGCAACTACGCATCTCCAGCATGTCGGGCTGCTCATCAGTGTTATTGGTGGAACCCTCGGTTGCTACACGAAAGTTCTGCCAGGGAGTTCTGGAACCGCTGTCGGTGCGTTTGGTGAGCCAGGACCGTGGCTTGCCGGCGTTGGAATTACTGCTTCATCAACCGTTCGATTTACTGATTGCCGCGCGCGAACTACCCGATCTCAATGCTCTGGCACTGGTGGCGGCGCTTCGGGAATCCGGTAGCCGTAACAAGGATATTGGCGTCATTCTTATCAGCAGCAATTCAGTTCCGGCGCCGAGTTATCTGAATATTTGCACCACTATTAAGCGTGATGCGGAATTCGTGTCCACGCTTGCCCGTTGTGTCGGCGATGTATTGGCCGCTTGCAGTAATTAGGACTTTTGCGTTCCGGATTATCGCCAACTTAACAAAAACTAATCATGAAAAATGATATTCAGACCGCTCTTCTCCAGATGCGCAAGGAGTTTATTACGCATTTGCCGGAGCGTTTGAATACTCTGAGAACTCTGCTGGCAGCTATCGAGCGCGGCAGGCATGAGTCACTTGAGGACTTGCATCGGGCAGTGCATAGCCTTGTGGGATTGGCGGGCGCTCACCAACTAACGCCTGTTTCCGAGGCGGCACGACATTTGGAGCGGATCATTGCGGCTATGCCGGTTGACGAGCATGGGCTTCAGGTCATGCGTAAAGCGCTGGCTAATCTGGAAACCCAGTCAGTCAATTCGAGCTGTGATTTCGTTGCTCAAACATTAAGCAAGCAGGAGGATGTTCCACGCATCGCACTAGTTAGCAAGGATGAGGAGTATTCCGGCTGGCTGCGGTCCATGCTTGAGCAGGCAGGTTACCGGGTTGAAGTATTTCAAGAATTTGCGGCTTGCCTGGCAATCGAACCGCCGTCCGCAGTTATCATGGATAGGATGATTCCTGACGACGACGACACCGGTGCGCAAGCTATAGCGGAGCTGAAAAAGCAGAGCCTTAACGGTTTTCCGGTTATCTTTATTTCAGTACGGCAGGATATGGCAGCGAAGCTTGCTGCTTATCGGGCGGGAGCCACCCGTTATCTGACCAAGCCGATAGATATTGATGCATTGTTACGCGTAGTTGCCGACTCTGCCGCGCTGACGCCGACGGAACCTTTTCGGGTGTTGCTGGTTGATGATGACTCCGACCAGCGGGCGCTTTACGGTTTAATTTTGCGACAAGCCGGCATGACGGTGCTGGAAGCCGGCAATCCCTTGCTGGTTCCGGAAATGCTGGAAGACTTCGCGGCCGAGGTGCTGGTATTGAATATGGTTATGGCGAAATGTTCCGGTCCGGAGCTGGCAGTCATTTTGAGAGATGACGAACGCTATGTCCGGGTACCGATTGTTTATCTGTCGACGGAAACTTATGCATCCAAGCAATTCCTGACTTTGAATTGCAGCGGCAACCATTTTTTGGCTAAACCGGTTGAGCCGCACCATCTGGTTGCGGCAGTCGCTTTGCAAGCACGGTGTTTCCGTCAAACGCGGGTACAGACGGAATCAATGCGCGCTACGCTTTATGAACGGGAACGGCAGCAACAGGCTCTTGATATTCATGCTATCGTCAGTGTAACGGATGCTGCCGGTACGCTGATTTATGTTAATGACCGGTTTTGCGAGATCAGCGGTTACAGCCGGAATGAGTTGTTGGGCCGAAATCATCGTATCGTCAAGTCGAGCGAACATTTACCCGGATTTTATCTCGACATGTGGCAAACGATTGTATCCGGTAATATCTGGCGGGGTGAGGTTTGCAACCGGCGTAAAAACGGCAGCTTATATTGGGTGGAAACCAGTATCGTGCCTTTTATGGATAATGCCGGACGGCCACCCTATCAGTATGTTTCCATTCGTACCGACATCTCCCACATTAAAAAAGCCGAGCTGCGCTTGCGTTTGCTGGACCGGGCCGTGGAGGCCAGCGCCAGCAGTATCAGCATGGCGGATGCCAACAAGCCTGATATGCCGTTAATCTACGTCAATCCGGCTTTTGAATATATTACCGGCTATAGCCGCAATGAAGCGATTGGCCGTAATGCCCGTTTTTTACAGGGCAAAGAGACGGATCAGCCCGGCTTGGATGAAATTCGTGCCGCGTTGCATGAAGGACGCGCCGGAGGCGCTCTGTTGCGTAACTACCGCAAAAATGGGGCGCCGTACTGGAATGAGTTACGCATAGCGCCGGTGCATGACGAACAGGGGCGGTTGAGCCATTTCATAGGTATTTCCGACGATGTTACCGAGCGTCGCAATGCCGATGATGCACTCATTAAAAGTGAAGAGCGTCTGCGGCGCAGTCAGCGTTACGCTAATATCGGTACCTGGGACTGGAATATTCAGACCGGAACAGTTATCTGCTCTGAACGTATCGGGTCATTGTTCGGTTATCCTGAAGGTAAGCGGGAGATTTCCTTTAAGTGTTTTCTTAACGGCGTACATCCTGATGATCGGCGGAAAGTGATTGATGCGGTCGATGCCTGTGTGCAACAGGGAGCCGAGTACAATATCGAACATCGTTGCGTATGGCCGGACGGCACAGTACGCTGGCTGCTTGAACGTGGCGATGTGGTACGCAGTGAGGACGGCGCTCCGCTGAATATGTTGGGCGTGGTACAAGATATTACCAAACGCAAGCTTGTTGAACTCAAGAGTTTGAAGCAGCAGGCGCGACTGGTTATTTTCAAACATATCATCGAAAACGTGGCGGACGGTGTGATCACTATCGACCCGGCCGGCATCATCCGCTCTTTTAATCCCGCCGCGGAAAAACTTTTTGGTTATAGCGCTACGGAGATAGTTAACCGTAATGTCAGCCTATTAATGCCGGAGCCCTATCGTAGCGAGCGCGGCCGATATCTTACTCTGCATAATGCCGGGCAATTCGCCGGTATTATTGGTAAGCAGCTTGAATTGCCGGGACAACATAAAGACGGCACAATTTTTCAGCTGGAACTGGCTGTTACATTAATGGAAATCGACAAAAGCAAACATTTTGTCAGTATCTTGCGCGACATTAGCCAGCGCAAACAGTATGAGCAGGAGATCATCGCAGCCAGGGATGAAGCGGAGAGCGCCAACAACGCCAAGTCCGAGTTTTTGTCCAATATGTCGCACGAATTACGCACACCGATGAATGCCATTCTGGGCTTCGGGCAGCTGCTGGAAATAGATGCCGGGCTTAATGAGGATCAAGCCGATTATGTTGACGAGATACTGAAGGCCGGCCGGCATTTGTTGGAGCTTATTAACGAAGTACTGGATCTGTCCAAGATTGAGTCAGGCAATATCAATCTGTCGCTGGAGCCGTTGTCTTGTGCCGAGCTGATAGCGGAGTGCCTGACCCTGGTCAAGCCTATTGCCCAAATGCAGGGCATCACCATAACTGATATAGCAATCGGCGATTATGTGATATTCGCCGATCGTACCCGGTTAAAGCAGGTGCTGTTAAATCTGCTTTCCAATTCCATTAAATACAACCGTCCGCAGGGAGATGTATCGATTCAATCTACTGTGCAGGATGGTCTTGTGCGTCTGGCAGTGTCCGATACCGGCTACGGTATCCCGGCAGCACGGATACAGGAACTTTTTCAGCCGTTTTCGCGTTTGGGTGCGGAAGACACTGATATTGAGGGCTGCGGCATCGGGTTGACCATCAGTCGTCGGCTGATGAAAATGATGGGCGGTACTATAGGCATGGAGAGCGAGGAGGGGAGAGGCAGTATTTTCTGGATTGAACTGCCGCAAGTCGATTCGGGGCCTGGTATTCAAAGCTGTAGCCTGGAACAGGTAAGAACATCTAAGGCAGAGCTTGGCGTCGAATATCGTTATACAGTACTTTATATTGAGGATAACCCGGCCAACCTCAGATTGATCGCCCAGATTCTGGGTAGAAACCCTCAATTTCGTCTGATTACGGCGCATAATGCGGAGCTAGGGTTGGAGCTGGTTTCGGCGCATCATCCTGATTTGGTTCTGCTCGATATTAATCTGCCGGGTATGGATGGTTATCATGTGTTAAGTGTGTTTCGCTCTCTGGATTCGGTAAAAAAGACACCGGTGATTGCTATTAGCGCCAACGCCACACCACGCGATATCGAACGGGGTAAGTCGGCAGGTTTTGATGAATACATCACCAAGCCTGTTGATGTCACGCATTTTCTTGAGACTGTGGATCGTCTGATTTCTAAGTTTTCCGATGGTGAGGAAAAATGAGTCATTTAATCGCTAATAAATTGAATAATTGAGTTGTGAAAAATCCCCTGAAAGTTATCGCAGTACTGGCGCTAGTGACTATTCTGATCATTGCCGTGTTCATGATCAGGCGACATTATTCGGTGGCTGTAATCCCGATCAAAATCGGCGTATTGCATTCGTTGACCGGCACCATGGCAGTCAGCGAAAAACCGTTGGTAGATGCGGTACGTTTGGCGGTTGAACAAATTAATGGGAAGGGCGGGTTGCTCGGGCAACCGGTGGAAATGATAGTGGCCGATGGCAAGTCCGATCCGAAAGTGTTTGCCGCAGAAGCCGAACGGTTGATTGAAAAAGACCATGTCAGTGTGCTGTTCGGGTGCTGGACATCTGCCTGTCGCAAAGCAGTGAAACCGATTGTTGAAAAACACCGGCATTTGTTATTTTATCCGGTGCAGTACGAAGGCATGGAGCAATCGGCTAATATTTTGTACACCGGCGCCGCACCTAACCAGCAGATTGTACCGGGTACCCGTTGGGCTACGCAGAAATTTGGGTTACGTGTTTATCTGGTGGGCTCGGATTATGTTTTTCCCCGCACTGCCAATATTATTATTGCTGATCTGATTAATGCCTCGGAAGGTAAAATTCTTGGTGAACGTTATCTGCCGTTGGGTGGGACTGACGTAGAAGCAATTATCGAAGATATTGTCCTGAGAAAGCCCGACGTAGTGCTCAATACGCTTAATGGCGACAGCAATGCCGTGTTCTTTTCCGCTCTGGTCAAAGCCGGGCAGGGGGGGCTGCCGGTGGTGTCTTTCAGCGTCGAAGAAAACGGAATGCAAGCTTGGAATGGCGGGCAACTTACCCGGCATTACGGTGTCTGGAGTTACTTTCAGTCTTTGCCGGGGGAGGAAAATCAGCGTTTTGTCAGCGCGTATCGGATTCGTTTTGGCGCTGACCACGTCACCAGTGATCCGGTTGAAGCGGCCTATGTAGGCGTTAATCTATGGGCTCAGGCGGTGCAGAATGTAAATTCCATTGAACCCGTCCGAGTTAATCCGGCTTTATTGCGGCAGAGCATCAAGAGTCCCTCCGGGATAGCGGCGGTCGATGCGGACAGCCGCCATTTATGGAAAATGATGCGAGTGGGCAAAGTCCGTGCCGACGGACAGTTCGAGCAAGTGTTTGTTTCCGGCGCTCCGCTAAGGCCGACTCCCTGGCCTAGCTACCGTAGCCGCGATTTGTGGCAAGCTCTGCTGGAAAGAGATCAGTCATGATCTTCGGCAAAATCACTTCGCGCCTGATGTTGGGTTTTCTATTGCTGTCATCGTTGCCGCTGGCAGGGATGGCTTGGCTTTACGTCCAGGCTTTTGAACGCACGCTGCAGCACTTGGAACTGGAAAACCTGTCTTCTCTTGCCGACAAAAAAGCGGATCAGATTAATACCTATGTAAACGAGCGTCTGACCGACAGCCGATTATTGGCAAAATCATTTGCCGCTCTCGACACCTTGCAAGCTCACATCGGTCAAAGTACGGCATCGCCGGGCTATTCGGCCCAAGAACAGGTTTATCGCGATTATTTTCGTACGTTGCTCGATAGTGTGGGTTATTACGATTTGTTGCTGATCGATATGACCGGCAATGTCGTGTTTTCTATCCGGCATGAGTCTGATTTCAATAGTAATCTCAATACCGGCCCGTATCGAGATAGTGCGTTGGCTGCCGCTCACCGTGAAGCCATTGCGCTGTTCGAGATGCAAATCACACAGGCTCAGCCCTACGCCCCTTCTGCCGGTAAACCTGCCATTTTTATCGTCGCACCGGTGTTTAAGGCAGGCAGAATAATCGGTACTCTGGCTCTGCAAATGGATTTGGACAAACTCACCGCCGTCACCAGCGATACGACCGGCTTGGGCAAGACAGGCGAAACAATCCTGGCGCAACTCGATGACGATGGCGCGCTTTATGTCGGCAATATGCGGCATGTTCCGGATGCGGCCTTTCGTTATCATATTGCGATGGATAAGATAGCCAAACCGATGCGTTCAGCGCTTGCCGGCGAACATGACAAGGGCATTAGCCGTGATTACGCAGGCGTGGATATTATCGGTGCCTGGCGCTATCTGCCCGCTTTACGCTGGGGCATGGTGGTAAAAATGGATACCTCCGAGGCTTTTGCTCCGCTTTACCGCCTACAAAAACTCGGTTTGGCCGTATTGAGTCTTGTATTGCTGGCTGCAAGCATAATTGCGCTGTTATTTGCTCATGCCCTGGTCGCTCCGATCCGGCAGTTGATCATCGCTACGGAACAGATTGCAAAAGGGGATTTGAATCGTCGAGCACCGCTGGTCGGGTGTGATGAGTTTCAGCAATTGGCCGTCTCTTTCAATACCATGACGGAACATTTGCAATTTCATTATAAGGATCTTGAACAGCAGGTCGGACAGCGTACAACCGATATCAGGCTGGCTATGGAGCAGTTGAATGACGCCCAGCATATTGCTCAGGTAGGGAGCTGGGAGCTGGATTTAAATAACAATGTGTTGGTCTGGTCCGATGAAATTTATCGCCTGTTTGAAATCGATAAAAACCAGTTCGGCGCGACTTACGAAGCATTTCTCAATGCGATACATCCGGAAGACAGCGATGCCGTTAATGCGGCTTACAGCCGATCCTTACAGACCCGTGAGTCGTATGAGATGACCCACCGTTTGTTAATGCCGGACGGACGGACTAAGTATGTGACCGAACGAGGTGCATCGTATTTTGATAACGACGGTAAGCCTATCCGGTCGGTAGGCACGGTGCAGGATGTGACCGAACTTAAGCAGGCGGAGCTGGCGCTTAAACAACTTAATGAAGAGCTCGAGCTGCGGGTACAACAGCGTACCGAGTTATTGCTTCAGGCAAAAGAAGAAGCGGATCGAGCCAATAACGCCAAGTCTGAATTTTTATCGCGCATGAGCCATGAACTGCGTACACCGATGAATGCGATCATGGGCTTTGCGCAATTACTGGAAACAGACTCGGAAACTCCTCTGACGCTAGATCAAGCCGACAATGTCCGCGAGATTCGCCATGCCGGACAGCACCTGCTGGAGTTGATCAATGAAGTATTGGATCTGGCGCGTATAGAAACAGGCCGGATTGAGCTGTCGCTGGAGCCGGTAGAAGTGCGGTCGCTGATCGGAGAATGCGTAGCATTGTTGCAGCCATTGACTTCAGAGCGCCGGATCGAATTGAACCTGGACATAGACGGCATCGGCACCGTGCAGGCCGACCGGCTGCGATTGCGTCAGATCCTGCTTAACCTGCTGTCTAACGCCGTCAAATATAATCGCGATAAGGGCAGCGTCCGGATTACCTGCCAACTCGCAGCAGAGGGCAGGGTCAGCATTGCGGTGCGCGACAGCGGACGCGGTATCGCAGCTGACGCCTTGCCGCGCCTGTTTCAACCTTTCGAGCGTATAGAATCGGCTTATGATGGTATTGAAGGCGCCGGTATCGGACTGGCACTGTCCAAACGCCTGGTCGAGGCGATGGACGGCAGTATCGGCGTAGAAAGTATGGTCGGGGAAGGCAGTACTTTCTGGATTGAGCTGCCTGCGGCCGTGGCTGAAGATTACCTGCCGCCGGATTCCGGCGTCGGCGCGTCGGTGCAAAATACTTATGATGCAACGCATACTGTACTTTATGTCGAAGATAACCCGGCCAATCTGCGGCTGGTACGGAAAATAATTTCGGCGAAAACTTGTCTGTTGATGCTTGATGCCCGTACCGCCGAGCAAGGGCTGGACATCGCGCGAACGCGTCATCCCGATCTTATTTTGCTCGATATCAACCTGCCGGGCATGAATGGGTTTGAAGTCTTGCGCCACTTACAGGACAATCCTGTTACTTGCGATATTCCGGTAATTGCCATCTCTGCCAATGCGATGGAGCGGGATGTAAAAAAAGGCTTAGCCGCCGGTTTTACCGATTATTTGACCAAACCGCTGGATATTCCCAAACTTCTGGCTTTGTTGGACATGTTACTCAAATGAAAGCGTTAACAGGCGGCCTCCCGGAAATCAGCTGAGGAAACAATAAGGCGGTTTGGAGCAGTATTTTCAAGCATGCTCAAAATAATCCGTCGCTTCAGGTTCGTTCCGATAGCACAGGTATATTTTTTTATTCAACCGGATCATTATTTCCGAAAAGAGCATAGTTGCATGCATATCCCCATTAACATACCTGCCGCCGATGAAGCGGCAGCGGTTCGCGCTGAGCAGGTGCGGTGGCTTTATGCCAATATTCCAATGGCATTGATTGGGAATGCGTTGGTAGCATTGATTGTTTCGGGTATGCAGTGGGGAGTCGTAGCTGCGTCCGCTATCATCGCTTGGCTGGTAGTTATAATGATTACGCTGGCTGTACGTATGCTGCTGTTTATCGCACATCGCCGCGCCGGGTCAACTGATGATCGCATCTGGTTGCAGCGTTTTCGTATTAGTATCACGGCTATTGGCATGGCATGGGGACTGGCAAGCCTATTGATATTTCCTCCGCATAATCTTCCGTATCAGGTATTTCTGACTTTTGCGCTTGGGGGCATGGCGTCTGCGGCCATTACTACGCTGTCAATCGATAGAATATCCTTATTGGCATTTACATTACCTACGCTGGTTACGGTGGTTGTGCGTTTGTTGCTTGAGGGTACAGAAATCCAGACCACGATGAGTGTGATGATTTTATTATTTCTGCTGTTTACAGATATAGTTTCGCAACGCACCTACCGTACTCTGTGCGAGAACATGATGCTGCGTATTTCCGTCGCTAGGCGCGAACAGGAGCTCAGCTCCTTGGTAGAAAGTTCTCCGGACAATATCATTCGCTACGATCTCGATTGCCGCGCAGTTTACGTTAATCATAGGCTGGAGATGACTGTGGATGTTGCTTCTGAATCGCTGATCGGCAAAACGCCGATAGAAAGTAAATTCAATACCTGCATAGGAATAGAAAATTATCAGGAAAAGCTGCAACAGGTTATCTATACAGGCAAACCGCAAGATGTTGAGGTTATGGTTCCAAATCATCATGGCGATCAGCGCATCCATCATATTCGTTTTGTTGCCGAACTCGGCAGTGATGGAAGTGTTATCGGTGCGTTCGCCTTTGGTCGGGATATTACCGAGCAAAAGCAGGCGGATGAGGCTGTGCGGCGTTCGGAAACAAAATTTCGCACACTCTACGATATGACCGGTGATGCAATAATGCTGCTGGACGAGAAAGGTTTTTTTGACTGTAATCAGGCGACTCTGACAATTTTTGGCTGTGCAACACCGGAAGCGTTCTATTCTAAGCACCCTGCCGATTTGTCACCGCCGAAGCAGCCGTGCGGTAATGATTCCAAAACGTTGGCTGTTCAGCGAATCGCTATAGCAATGGAAAAGGGAAAATATCAATTCGAGTGGATGCACAAGCGAGCCGATACCGGCGAGATCTTTCCTGTCGATGTGCTGCTCAGTGCGATGGAACTGGACGGCAAACCCGTTATCCAGGCCGTGATCCGCGATATCTCCGAACGTAAGCAAACGGAAGCGGATCTACGTATCGCCGCAATTGCGTTAGAGTCTCTGGAGGCCATCGCTATCACCGATGCAGATCAGATTATTCTAAAAGTCAATCAGGCTTTCACCCGGATCACCGGATACACTGCCAAGGAAGCTATAGGCCTGACTCCCGGTTATTTGCTTAAATCGGGCCGCCAGAGCGCACAGTTTTACAAGGCGATGTGGGATAGCCTGAGCCGGGATAAGTACTGGCAAGGGGAAATCTTGAACCGTCGCAAAAGCGGCGAGATATATCCCCAGTGGCTCAGCATTATCGCCGCGACCGTTGAGGGTGAAGATGTTACGCATTATGTCGCCACGTTTTCAGATATCTCCCAGAAAAAACAGGCTGAAGAAATTATTCATAACCTGGCTTTCTATGATCCGCTTACGGCTTTGCCCAATCGCCGTTTAATGCGGGACAGGTTACAGCAGGCTTTGGTTTCCAGCGCCCGTCATCATAACCACGGCGCAATTTTGTTCATCGATCTGGATAATTTCAAGGAGCTGAACGATACCAAGGGGCATCATATCGGTGATTTGCTGCTGATTGAGATTGCCACTCGGATGCAAGCCTGTATACGCGCCGATGATACTGTTGCCCGCCAGGGAGGCGATGAGTTTCTGATTATTTTGGATGAGCTCAGTATGGTCGCCGAAGAGGCTGCGGTACAGGCCGAGACTATTGCCGAGAAAATTCGTGCGGCCATTAATCAGCCTTTCGACTTGCAGGGACATGAATACCATAGTTCATCCAGTATTGGCATTAGCTTGTTTCTCAGTCATGAACTTACCGTAGACGAGCTGCTTAAGCGCTCCGATACCGCCATGTATCAGGCCAAACGGTCAGGACGCAATGCTATACGCTTTTTCGATCCGGCTACCCATGCCGCGATGGAGATTCGGATAGCGCTTGAAACGGACCTGCGTCGCGCCTTGCCGGAAAATCAACTTAAGCTTTACTACCAGATGCAGATCAATAATGCCGGCAGCATTCTTGGCGCCGAGGTATTGCTGCGTTGGCAGCATCCGGAACAGGGAATGGTTTCTCCTTGCCAGTTCATTCATTTGGCAGAAGAAACCGGATTAATTGTTCCGATCGGCCTGTGGGTGTTGGAAACCGCTTGCAGGCAACTTAAGGCCTGGGAGCAGGATAGCAACTTGAGCCATTTGCAGCTTGCCGTCAATGTCAGCGCCTGCCAGTTTCGCCAGCCTGATTTTGTCGATCAGGTATCTACGTTATTGGCAATGATTGCCGTTGATCCAGATAAACTTAAGCTGGAGCTGACTGAAAGTTTGGTGTTGGACGATATTAACGAGACTATCCTTAAAATGCAGGCGCTCAAGAAGATCGGAGTCCATTTCTCTATAGATGATTTCGGCACCGGCTATTCGTCGCTGGCTTATTTAACGCAGCTTCCGCTTGATCAATTGAAAATAGACCAGAGTTTCGTACGCAATGTTGCCGTTAAACCTACCGATGCGGTGATTGTGCAGACGATTATCGGTATGGCGATCAATCTGGGAATTGATGTCATTGCCGAAGGCGTGGAAACAGAAGAGCAACGGGATTTCCTCGAATGTAACGGCTGTTTCACTTATCAGGGATTCTTATTCGGTAAGCCGATGCCGGTAGAGGACTTTGAAAGAGAGTTGCTCGGACAATACGTTTAATTGATATCTCATTGGTTAAAATAAAGAGGAATTCAAATGCTGTTACGACAACTCACCGATGATGATCGCGGCGCTTATGTTCATATGCTGCATCGTTCCTTCAATATCTGGTATAGCTCGCATGGTTGGCCATCCGATTATTTCGCTTGCGCGCCTGAGCAGGTGGGTATTTTTCTTGATATTTACAACGACATCAGCCCCGGCGGCAATATTGCCGCGTTTGACCCGGACACCGGCAAACTGATGGGCGCCTGTTTTTTTCATCCACGAGAACATCATGTCAGCCTTGGCATCATGTCGGTGAACCCTGATTATTTTCAGCGCGGGGTCGCGCGGGCGCTGGTCGATTATATTGTCGATTTTACCGAGTCGCACCAATATCCCGCACTACGGCTGGTCGGCAGCGCTATGAATATGGATTCGTTTTCACTGTACAACCGTTCAGGTTTTATCCCTCGCTGTAGCTATCATGATATGGTGCTGCCCGTGCCGATTGCCGGACTTCAGGTGCATTACTCGCTACGTGACCAAGTACGGGAAGCCGTTTCGGCGGATGTTGATGCGATGGTGGCTCTGGAAATGGAAGTCAGCGGTATCAGCCGCGTAAACGATTACCGGTATGCGATCGAAAACCCGCGCGGTGTATTACAGGCTTTGGTATTTGAAGGTATTGACGGCACTATCGAGGGATTTATGATTTCCATTAAAGATCCCGCGCTGAATATGCTTGGGCCTTGCGTGGCGCGTAGCGAGCAAGCGACATTAGCATTACTACTGCAAGCGGCGGAGCGCTTTCGAGGCAGCGCGCCGCTGTGTGTGATTCCGATGGATAAGCGCGAACTGGTTGAAACGCTTTACGATTGGGGCGGACGTAATGTGGAAATCCATCTGTTTCAAGCACGCGGAAAATTTCAAGCGTTTAACGGGGTCAGTCTGCCGAGTTTTTTGCCTGAAACCGGTTAAGCCATGCTTGGAACAGTATAAATTGGCGAAGCGGCAGGCATAGCCATGAATTATTTTTTGCCCATGCGGATTTTAATGACGGGATTTTTCCCGGTATTTTCTCTTAATGAATTGATGTTGTTAATTATTTTTTGATCTATGATGCAGTTTTTAATATAAGGCTTATTCTCAAAATAGACGCTTTCGATTTCCATGCCGGGTTTTAGTTGCATCCATGAGATTTCCATAAGCGGGCGCTCCATGGCAGTATTTTGTTGTGCGCCAAGTAGTCTGCTGTTTTTCCATGATTTTTCGAGTTTAGGGAGTTCAATAACCACATCCTCTTCAATGCTTGTATCGTCTTTGAGCACTTTAATGAAAGTGTCGATAACATCAGGATCATAATAACTTTCTTTTCGAGACATCAAGTGACTGATTGCAGTGCTGACGGACATGACTTCGCCGTTCATTGATCCTTCAAGATACTTGATATAGTCTCTGATCACATTGAGAATACGTGATCCCAACGGAATTTTTTGTTTAGCCAAACCGTCGGGAAAGCCTGAGCCGTCATAGCGTTCATATTGATGCCGGATTAGAATGGAAGCACCTTTTAACGGTGGTAATCCCTTCAATAACGCTTCACCTTCTACAGCATGTTTTAAATAACGGCTTATATCGAGGAGAGGTATCGAGTAATAAGGCTCTAACAGCAAGCTATCCTGCAAACTCATTTTGCCGATTTGTATCAGCAAGCCGGCATAAAAAATATTTTTTCTCTCTTCTGTGCTCATGCGCAGCTCACGCGCAACCGACAAGGCTTTTTCGGCGATATATTTAGATTGTCCGCTTTTAATGCCTGGACGCATTTCAATAATCCGGGAGAACACTTTTATCGATTCAATATATTGCTTCTCCAGATTCTTATTTGCCCGGTCAAGATGCTGCATAGCCGTATTGAGCTGTTCGGTACGTTGCTCGACTTTTTCTTCCAGATGTTCGTTGAGCTCTTTTAATTCTTTATTTTGCAGGTGAACAAGGCTGGATAAGCGATCCCGTTCTTCGCGCAGGCGTTTTTGTTCCAGCGCATTGCGAATCAGTAACTTAAGTTCTTCATCATTCCAGGGTTTATTGCAATAATTGTAAATACGCCCTTTATTAACGGCATCAATCGTTGATTGCAAATCGGCATAGCCGGTCAGCAAAATACGGATGGTCTCAGGCCATTGCATGAAAACTTCGGATAGAAATTCCGCACCGCTCATTTCCGGCATACGCATATCGGAAACAACCAGATCAACGACATTTTGCCGCAATATCTCCAGCCCTTCTGCGCCGGTTGAGGCAAAGTAGGTGGTATAAGGTTCATTATGAAATAAGCGGCGCAGGGATTTAAGCACATTTATTTCATCATCGACAAACAAGACCGCAGCAGGCTCGTCGTGTAAGCCGTTAGCGAGTTCGGTCAGCATAACCACTCCAGTTTTATTTCAATTGGCATATCCGCCATGTTACGCATTTTCAATAATCGCTCCGGCAATTGGTAAAATAATTTTGAACGTCGTTCCTTTATTTAATTGGCTGCTCACTTGAATTTCTCCTTGATGTTTTTTAATAATATTGTAAGAAACTGAAAGTCCTAACCCGGTGCCTTTACCCACCGGCTTGGTAGTAAAAAAAGGATCGAAAATTTTACTCAGGTGCTCAGGAGCTATGCCTTTGCCGGTATCGCTGATTTCCACCCAAGCGTAATCGCCTTCTGTTCCGGTACGCAAGGTGATAATGCCTTTATTTTCGATAGCGTGTGCGGCATTGATCAGCAAATTCATGAATACCTGATTAAGTTGGTGCGGCAAGCATTTTACTTCGGGTAGATAACCGAATTCTTTGATAATTGTTACTTTGTATTTAATTTCATTGTTAACAATATTGAGCGTACGTTCAAGCCCTACATGTAGATCGGTCCATTGACAGTCATCACCGCCCAGATGGGAGAAGTCTTTAAGATCTTGAATAATCTTTTTTACCCGTGTAGCGCCTTCATGAGATTCTTCTAATAAATCGAGTACATCAGTCTTCAAAAACTCCAGGTCTATTTTTTGTTTAAAGGCTTCAATGTCTGCGAACTGTTCGGTATTGGAACCGGTTGCTTCATGTTGTTCGTAGATCGCCACCAGTGCCAGCAAATTATCGATATAATTTTTTAATGACGTCAGATTGGAGTTGATATAGCCGATAGGATTATTGATTTCATGCGCTACTCCGGCAGCCAATTGACCGATAGATGCCATTTTCTCCGATTGCACCAGATGCGCTTGCGTTTCTTTTAACTGATTGATTAGCAAGAACTGCTGGTTTTTTTCAAATTCCAAGGTCCGATTAATTTCGATAAGTTCTTGGGTGCGCTTTTCAACGTCTTCTTCCAGTTGCGCATTGCTGCGAGCGAGCACGGTCTCGGCTTGTTTTTGCCCGGTAATATCCATGCCGCAACCCATTAAACCGGCAAAACTCCCGTTTTTCCGCACTCGGGGTACAGCTGTTTCATAGATCCAGGTGATTTTGCCGTCGGCGGTCAGCACGCGGTATTGAATTTTGAATTTACTGAGTTCTTCGGCAGCGCGGCTATAGGTTTGGGTCACTTTGTCCCGGTCTTTGGGATGTATGGTGTTTAGCCATCGCTCGCGGGTGAGGGTATCGAATTGTAAATTGAACGTGGAAAACCAAAAGTGATTGCAAAAAATCGGCACATGATTCGCATTGGTGATCCAGATTAATGCAGAAATATTTTCGGCCAGTTCCTTAAAGCGGTTTTCGCTCTCGCGCAGGGCCGAGTATAGATTACTCTGCATAATTTCATCGTGTTCGTGTTTATCGATTCGGATTTGTTCGGCATCAATGCCATTAATAAGGCTGAGCGCCATTCGTTTGTCGGTGCTGAGGATATGATGACAAAGCCAGTTGACCAAGTAGTCCATCAGGTCCTCCGAAAGAGCGTTAATATCGGCCTGGACTTCGCACTGGACGGCCTTCATTTTGGCTATAAATTCTTTGTGCTCCGCTTCATGTACGGCATATATCGTTGGATTAAACTTTGCCGCGGACATCAGCTGTTCTTCATGCTGAAAGTGGTACACCGTATAATCAATTAAGCTATTTATAATTTTGATGATGGTGTCACGGTCAGCGCCGATGGCGACAGCTTCGTCCAATTGGTTAGCTAAATCGACAAGATGTTTATGTTGTTCGTCAACAGACTTTATACCCAGCACCAGCTGGTTATTCCAATTCAAAATAGTCATATCATTTTGCAAGAAAGATAAGAAGGGGAGTCTGCATCAGGGCGTAATTCTTTAATAGCATATTTATTCGGCAGCATGCTGACTTTTAATAAAATACAAATGACGCTGATGAGACGGGTTTAAATGAATTTCCAAAGCAGTCGGCCGGGACACGCTTATCATCAAAATCTATTGGGCCTGTTTTTACAGAAGGACATTGCCGGATCATTCCGTCATTCTCGTAATATCATGCTGTTCGATTGGCAGCGTAATTGTGAAAGTTGATCCGGCTCCGACGGTACTGTTCACGTCAATAATACCGTGATGTTTGGCGACGATACCCCAAGAAATCGAAAGACCAAGGCCGGTGCCTTGCCCCACCGGCTTCGTTGTAAAAAAAGGGTCAAAAATTCGTTTGAGGTTTTCCGGCGGGATACCGGCGCCTGTGTCGGTAATTATAATCTGGATCGCAGCGTCATCGTTTGGGCATACGCGCGTAGTAATAATGATTTCGCCTTGCTTTTCAATGGCATGTCCCGCATTGACCAGTAAGTTCATAAAAACCTGGTTGAGTTGTGAAGCAAGGCAGAGGATTTGCGGTAAATCCTCGCAATAGTGTTTGGTTACTACACATTTGTACTTGAGATCGTTCCAGACAATATTTAGCGTTGAATCGAGTCCTTTATGCAGATCGACTGTTTCCCATTCCGATCCTCCAATGCGGGAAAAATTCTTCAAATCATCTACGATTTTTCTCATTCGTGACAGGCCGTCTTTTGATTCCGCTATCAGTTCGAAAATATCAGATTTCACATATTCGAAATTTTTTTCTGCTTGTAACTCAATTAAATTAGTGGTCTCATCGTTCCGCGCGGTAGCTTGGCAAGCAGCAGTTATTTCTAAAATGTCTTTAATATAGCTTTCAAGAGTCCCGAGATTGGAATAAACGAAAGCAATAGGGGTGTTCAATTCGTGAGCGACACCGGCAGCTAACTGCCCGATTGTGGACATCTTCTCAGATTGCAATAACTGACTTTTAGCTTCAGCCAATTGAAGAAGTTTTTCTTCGTATTGCTTGCGTTCAGTAATATCCCGTACTGTAGCCAGAAGCACAAACTTTCCATCCAATTCCATAGAATTTAATGCCACCTCGGCAAGAAAATTTTTACCGTTATCGATACGCCGGTGTAACCATTCAAATCTATAGCTTCCCCCCTGTTCCAGAGCCTTGGCGATCATCTCTTTAGCATAATCCGATGAATTTCTACCGCATGGCTGCATAGGACTTGAGAAATCGCTGGGGTGCTTGGTATAAAAGTCCTCTTTGGTTTCGCAGCCGAATATGGCTAAGGCTGCGTCATTGCAGTCAAAATAACCGCGTTTGTCCAAAAGCATTACGGCTTCGCTTGTGGATTCGTAGAGTGTGCGGAACTTCATTTCAGATCGTGCAAGTACGTATTCAACCCTTTTACGCTCGGTAATATCTCGCAATGCTGCGGCAATTAGTAATCCATTGGACGTATTGATAGGACTGAAGCTGGCTTCGACAGGAACTTTCTTGCCTTCTCGAGTTTTGATGGAAAGTTCATGTTGCTTGCTCACCGGTCTGGTTTGGGTGGCGGCATGCATATAATTTTCGTGCAATTTACTGTATAAATCATGCTCTCCATCCGCCAATAAAATATTAACCGGTTCGCTTAATAGCTCATTTTTGGTATATCCAAGTAGTTCTTCAGCCTGATGATTGACCATATCAATCAAGCCGTGGCTATTTACGATCACCATGGGGTCGGGTGTCGATTCCAGCAATGCGCGAAATTGCATCTCCCGTTCCCGTAGATCAGTCTCGGCTGCGATACGCTTGCTAATGTCGCTGAACAAAGCAAAGGAATACAATATTTCTCCGTCATCGTCGGTGACTGAATTGCTATTAATCAAACAAGGTAATACGCGTCCATCGGGACGGTTCAGCTTTGCTTCCATTCGATAGTTATCCTGCATTGCGCCGCTGTTATCAGCAATAATTAAATCTCCGTAAAACTTGCCCACTATTGACTGTTTATCAATGCCCATCAGGACCTGCATGGCGTGGTTACATTCTGTAATAATGCCGTTTTGATCCATCATCACGAAACCTTGGCTGGTCGACGCGAGAATGGCATTAATACGGACACGAGCATGAGCGATTTTTATCCCCAGGTAAGTAAATATTAAACCACTTAAAATTAATAAGATGGCGATAGAAATAACAGCGATTGCAAGAACATTGGGGCTTGTTGAAACAATGATTCGATCATGGCTATTGTGAGAATGAACAAAATACACCGATTCCATAGCTATATAATGCATGCTGGATATCGCACCTCCCAGTACGCAGCCTCCCAGCAGCGAAGCAACGAATGAGTTTGTAATTCCCTGTAATCTGGACAGTAAGGTCTTGATTAACAATGCAGCAACCGATAAACAAACAGCGGCGGCAAGAGACAAAATGAATAGCTTTAAATTATAACGCAATATGCCATCTAGATGGATTGCCGCCATGCCGGAGTAGTGCATCAGGCCAATACCCGATGCCATAATTATGCCGCTCAGCACTAATTTGTTTAAAGAAATATTTTTTTTACTGGTAACAATATCTAACGCCACTGCTGCTGCAAAAATGCCGGGCAACACGGATAAACCGGTAATCCATGGATCGTAATTTACCTCACAATCAAGCTGAAAAGCCAACATGCCAATGAAATGCATCGCCCATACGCCGCCGAGGATCAGTGCACCGATTGCCAACCAGAGATAGCGTTGATCACCACGCGCCAATCGATCAACCATCTCAAGCGAACTGAAAGACGCAAAAATTGCGATGAGTACTGAAACAATCACCATAGGTATGTTATAGCTTCTGTTATATACCTGAGCCATATCAGTTAGTGAGTTTAGAACAAATATATCAAGCAATTGCCCTGCTCCTTTAGCGGTGTTGACGAAATGATAAATTATATTGTACTTAATCTATCATTTCGGGTGGAAAAACTGCCTTTTGGCAATTTATCCACTGAGTTTTTATCTTCTGAGGATTTATCTATGCAGCTGATCAGCAGTTATCCTTGTGGGTTAACCGCTATGCGAACAACAATGCCACGCTGATTGATGATGTGATGTTTATTGGGGGATGGGAGTCAGCGGATCTGCCGCGTAACCGACTACTGTATGTCATCGAAAATCCGCGTAGTGCATACAGTGTTGTTTCTGGTTAATCGGAGAGTGAGTAATGTAGAACGCATCTATTTTAGATGCGAGAGCAAGGCGAGTTAAGTCTTTCGGAAATTAAGTTAAATTAGCGAGGCTAATAACTATCGATGCATTAGTCGTTAAAATAAAGATAACCGATCTGGGTAAAAGATAAGGAGTTCAGCTCGATATAATTCGCGCTGAACTCCCTTTAGTTAAGCTAATCCGTTATATAGCAATTAAATTATCATCTTCCAGGATACCCTCCGTTCATGCCATTGCCCAGAAAAGAACCGGCCGCGGCGCCCAGTCCGGTGGCAAGAGGGTCGCCGTTACCTATTTCGTAGCCTAAAACGCTACCGACAACACCCCCGGCCAGCCCTTGGTGGGAGCGTGGATCGTTTGAATATTGTGCTTGCCGCGGATAATAATTAACTTGAGGTTGGGGATAGTAATTAATCTGCGGCGCTGGGTAATAGTTGATCTGTGGCTGCGGGTAATAATTTATTTGCGGCTGCGGATAATAGCCATGGTGGTGGCCATGGTGTCCCCAGCCGTGCCCGTGGTGTCCCCAATCGCCATCAGCATATGATATAGGTGAAAACAGGATTACAGCAGCAGTTAACTGAATTAAAAAAAGTAACTTTTTCATGGCATTTTCCTTTGAGTTATTTGGTTTGTTATTGAATTAACACAAATTAAGCTTGCAAATTAAATCGGGTTAGCGTCTTCCTGCGACTCCGTTGCCGAGATAAGAACCGGCCGCAGCGCTCAGCCCGGTAGCAATAGGGTCGCCGTTACCTATTAAACGCTACCGACAACACCCCCTGCCAAACCTTGGTGTGAGCGCGGATCTTGATAGTTTGAACGCTGGGATTGTTCCGGATAATACCTCGCTTGCTCGGAATGATGATGTCTGTGGTGTCCTCTGCCATGACCTTCCCCTCCGGATGCATAGGATGCAGATGAATAAATAGCTGCAAACATAAACAGTGGACTTAAAAAAAACGATTTTTTCATGGGTATCTTCCTTAAAATAATTGATTTAATTTGTTTCAATGTTGAGTCGGCAAAGGCAGTCGCCAGTGATAAACTTTGGATTCATATTATTCGCTTTAACCTTAATGGCTGCTTAACAAATCCAGTTGTTAAGAGGGCGCTAAAGCCTATTCTTGAATCACAATGCGCCAATTAATTGCCGGAATAATTATGCTGTGTCGCTTATAATAGACCACTTGAATTTATATTTACCCAATCTTAATGGCATCTTAATAAATGGAACAGTTTATCCCCGGCCAACGCTGGATTAGCAACACCGAGTCCGAACTCGGCTTAGGTCTTATTCTTGATGTAGCACACAAGCGGATCACTGTGCTTTTTTTGGCGTGTGACGAAAAGCGCATGTATGCGCAAGATAACGCGCCGTTAACGCGCGTCCGGTTTTCGGTAGGCGACGTTATCGAGTCGATTGACGAAGATAAAGTGACCGTTACCGGTTTAACCGAGCAGGACGGCTTGATTACTTATATAGGCAAAGATGAGGATGGACGGGAAGTTCAGCTTGACGAGGTGGAATTGAATCACCATATTCAATTTAACAAGCCTCAGGATCGCTTGTTCATTGGCCAAGTCGATCCCAGTGCCTGGTTTTTGCTGCGTTATGAAACTTGGCGCAGATTGCAACAGCATCAGCAATCGCCGGTTAAAGGTTTGTTGGGCGGTCGTGCTTCGCTGATTCCGCATCAGTTATTTATTGCGCATGAATCGGCTAACCGGTCTGAGCCGCGCATCATGCTGGCCGATGAGGTCGGCTTGGGTAAAACCATAGAAGCCGGCTTGATTTTACACCATCGGCTGATTAACGGTTTGAGCAAGCGGGTATTGATTATTGTGCCGGAAACATTGTTGCATCAATGGCTGGTGGAAATGCTTCGGCGTTTTAATCTGCGTTTTAGTATTTTTGATGAGGCCCGCTGTCTTGATACCTATGCTGAAGACGACATGCTTGCTGATGCGGAACCGAACGATGCTAACGGCGATAATCCGTTCTTAACAGAGCAATTGATTCTATGCAGCCAGGGCTTTTTTTCCAATTACCCGCGCCGCCAACAACAGGCCATAGAAGCGGGTTGGGATATGGTGATTGTCGATGAAGCGCACCATCTGGAATGGAGCGAGCAAGCGCCCAGCCCAGACTATTTATTTGTCGAGCAACTCGGCCGGATTTCTCCCAGCCTGATATTGTTGACAGCTACTCCGGAACAGTTGGGTAAAGAAAGCCATTTTGCACGGTTAAGATTACTTGATCCCGACCGGTTTTACAGTTTTGCAGCTTTTATTGAAGAAGAACGCTTGTTTGAGCCGGTGGCTAACGCGGCCAAGTTACTGTTGGCGGAGGAAACGTTGGATGAGGCCGCACAGCAACATTTAACGGTGCTGCTGAAAGATGACAATGTCGATGGTTTGCTAAAAAATCTTAACGATCCCGAAAAATCGGCTGCGGCGCGCCAAGCATTGATTACGGTGCTGCTGGATCATCATGGCACCGGACGGATTTTATTTCGGAATTCGCGGCAAACCGTGCAGGGCTTTCCCGAACGGGAACGTTATGGATATGTATTGACCGGTCAGGCAAATGCCGACGACTTGCAACAAGACCCGCGCTATTTATGGCTGGTAGACAAGGTTAAGCAATTGGCCGGTCAACGCCGCACCGGCTCCCAGCCGGTTGGCGGCATACACACCATCCCTGGCGATAAAGCGCTGGTCATTTGTAAACAGGCGCAGACTGCGATTGATCTGGAACAAACCCTGAAAAACCGCGCCGGTATTGCTTCGGCCGTGTTTCATGAAGGCATGAGCATTATCGAGCGCGACCGGGCGGCGGCTTATTTTGCCGATCCTGAAAGTACCGCTCGGCTGTTGATTTGTTCCGAAATCGGCAGCGAAGGCAGGAATTTCCAGTTTGTACATCATTTGATACTGATGGATTTGCCGACTAATCCCGATTTATTGCAACAACGGATAGGCCGTCTTGATCGCATTGGGCAGAAACATATTATCCAGATTCATGTGCCGTACCTGGAAAACACAGATAATGCCATATTGTACCGTTGGTATGATGAAGGCCTGAATGCGTTTGCCTGCAACAGCTCATCCGCCCAGCGGGTTGCGGATATTTTGCATGATGAGCTGGCGGCTGTTTTGGATAGTAAAGTTCCAGACGATATTGATGCGCTTATCACCAAAACCCGGACGCTTAGCGCCGAACTTGAAACGCAAATGCATAACGGTCGCGATCAATTGTTGGAGTTGAATTCCTGCCGCAAGGAATTGGCTGATGCGCTTATCGATCAGTTGAATGCTTACGAAAAAGAAGGCGTGCTTTGGCCTTATATGGAGGATGTTTTTGAATGCTATGGCGTGGATACCGAGTTCCATTCGCCTGATTGCTTTATTATTCGTCCCAGCGATCATTTGCGCGTCTCGCATTTCCCCGGCTTAACTGAAGACGGCATGACCATTACCGTTGACCGGCAGATTGCTTTGGCGCGGGAAGATATGCAGTTCATGACTTGGGAACATCCGGTGGTTACCGCGGCTATGGATATGGTGCTGTCCAGTGAAACCGGTAATGCCGCGATCAGCGTGATCAAACATAGCGACCTTAAAGCAGGGCAGTTCTTGCTGGAGTGTCTGTTTATCGTCGAATGTAGCGCACCTGCCGAATTACAAATCGGCAGGTTTCTGCCCCACACGCCGATTCGGGTATTGATCGATCAAAATCAAAAAGACCTGAGTGCAGATATCGACCACCGTGACTTGGTTGAAGCCGGTATCAAATTCGATAAACACAAGATCATTGCCTTTTTAAGCAGCCAGCGTCCGTACCTTATCAATATTTTGAACGTGGCCGAGCAAAAAGCTAAAGCCGATATGCAAAAACTGGTTGATGAAGCGACTCAAGCGATGCTGGAATCGCTCAGCAACGAAATCAAGCGTTTGGTCAGGCTGAAAAAAGTCAATCCGACTATCAGGACCGAGGAAATCGAGCAGCTAAAAGATATGACTATGCTGGCGCATGAAAATATCCAGGCCGCGCAGTTAAGATTGGACGCGGTCAGGTTTGTGATTACCAGTTGATATTGAAGATTTACCGCGAACGAAGCTAAAAGGATTCACCACGAAGGCACGAAGGACACGAAGAAAAATATAAAACTTCGTGACCTTCGTGCCTTCGTGGTGAGTTAAAAACTCTTTGTTGAAAATGATGGCAATGCATTAAACCCCAATCTATCCAATAAATTATGATAAATATCGGCAAAATAAATAAGCTGAATGTAGTTAAACAACAAGGCGCTGATGTCTATCTTGATGACGGCACCTCGGGGAAAGTGCTGCTGGCGGACAGGAAACTGCCGGCAAACTGCCAGGTCGGCGATACTCTGGACGTATTCGTTTATGTGGATTCGGAAGGTCATCTAGCCGCCACTACCAAAAAGCCGCTGGCCGAAGTGGGCGATATAGCTTGGCTGAAAGTGGTGTCGCTTAATTATGTCGGTGCGTTCCTGGATTGGGGATTGCCTAAAGATTTGCTGGTTCCTTTCAGCGAACAATACCATGAGATGGAAGTAGGGCGCTCTTATCTGGTCAAAGTGTTTCTCGATGACCAAAACCGTATCGCGGCCACCACCAAGATTGATAAATTGCTCAGCGATGAATCGGACGATTTCGAAGTCGGCCAAAAAGTGTCGCTGATCATCGCCGATAAATCCGATTTGGGCGTTAAAGCCATTATCAACAATAGCTACTGGGGCATGTTGTATGAAAACGAGTTATTCCAGCAGGTCAGGAAAGGCCAAAAACTGGACGGCTATATCAAGCAGGTACGTGAAGATCATAAGATCGACCTCAGCCTGCACCAGCCGGGATACGGCAAAGTCGTATCGCTAACCGATAGCATTATAGCTAAGTTGAAAGCCAATAATGGTGTGTTGATGCTGAGCGATAAAAGCCCGCCGGAAGCTATTTATGCCGCATTTGGAGTTAGTAAGAAAGTATTCAAGCAGGCCATCGGTGCGCTGTACAAGCAACAATTAATCACAATTGATAAAAGCGGAATCAAGCTTGTCGATTGATAGTCTCCAGGCACAATACCCGACATAAGCGAAAGCGGTATGGCTAAATTCAAAACCCATTATGACAATTTAAATGTATCGCGTAATGCGCCTGTAAGCGTTATCAAGGCGGCCTATAAGGTGCTTTGCCAAAACTATCACCCCGATAAATACACAGGCGGGCCTGAAGAAGCGCTTCGGATAATGAAAATTATCAATGGCGCGTATGCGGTTTTATCCGATCCGGCCAAGCGAGCCGAGCATGACCGATGGATAGACAGGCAAGAAAGAGAACATGCGGCTGATAAAGCGCAGCGTATAATGACGATCATTACAAAAAACTATGTTGAGCCGCCGGTAACGGCGCCAAAGAATCCTCTTGCCGGCCATCCGGCAACTATTAATAAATTCTGGAAAAATATTGGCTCCTTCGCCCATAAGTTACGGCTTGGCATTATCCCAAGACCCAAAAAATTAAATTGGATTCTTGGACTCATAGGCGTTGTCGGCATGGTAATTACCGTTACTGTTCTTTACGGACCGGGCTTAAAAACAAAGCCGACAGTCACGGTAGCGGCTAATCAGGATATTGAAGAAATATTAAAAAAAGCCAAGCAATTAGTTAAACAAGGCCGAGTAGTAAAAGCGTTGCCGCTTTATTTGCAGTTGGCGGTGCAGGGAAGTGCGGAAGCCCAATTTCAGGCGGGTTTAATATACACGAATGGACAAGGTATAACAAAAGATGACAAACGTGCCGTTGGCTGGTTTGCCAAGGCGGCCGAACAAGGGCATAGGGAAGCGCAAACTAAATTGGGCTTTATGTACGCGACTGGAAAAGGCGTGGCGCAGAATTATAACTCGGCAGTTTATTGGTGTTACAAAGCCGCTGAACAAGGCGATGTCATTGCGCAATTTAACCTGGGTTTGATGTATGCAAAAGGACAGGGCGTGGTACAGGATAATAGTTTGGCTATGTCCTGGTACAAAAAGGCTGCCGAACAGGGCGATGCTCACGCCCAATATAATCTGGGCGATATTTATGCAAAGGGGGTAGGTGTGCCCAAGGATAGCAAACAAGCTATTGTTTTGTATCGTAAGGCGGCAAAACAGGGCCTTACGGAAGCTATTGCTGCTTTAAAGCTGCTGGAGAGATAAGTTTGGGATTTTAATCATTACAGTTTGGCGGTTTGCTTCATTTCAGGCAACGGCATACTGATATGATAGCCTTGGGCGTAATTGATACCCATATCTTTGAGCGCTTCCCAAATTTCCTGGTTTTCGACAAATTCGGCAACGGTCAGGATATCAATATCCTGGCATAATCGGGACAAATTATGCACCAACGCGTAATCTACTTTAGAGGTCATTATGTTACGCACAAATGCGCCATCAATCTTGACGTATTCGAAACGCAGTTCACGCAAATAATGAAACGAGTTATAACCGGTGCCGAAATCGTCCAGCGCAAAGGCAAAGCCTTTGCGACGCAAGTTGGTCAGGAACCTGCGCATGTTGGTCATATCGCCAATAGCCTCGCGTTCCAGTAATTCAAAGACAATGCTTTCCGGGGGGAGTTCCAGTTTCTGGCAGAGTTCTTCGGCGTACCCTAAAATGCCGCGGCCTTGGATTTCCTGTACCGATAAATTGATAAAAATTTTCGCATTGGCCTCCGGGCGGTTGGCATCCATGCAGGCGCGTTTAGCGGCGAAAGCGTTGTTGATCATCGCGATGTCGAGTTCACGCGCCAGGCCGTATTTATCAATGGTTTCGATGAACATTGCCGCGGAGGTCGTTTCTCCGGAGGGAGATTTAAGTCGGGCCAGTGTTTCAAAGGCGTACAGCTCGCCGGTTTTACAATCAACAATCGATTGATAATAAGGAATAATGCGGCCTTCTTTTAATGCCTCGCGCAGATTTTCCGCATTATCCCGGGTCTCGCGAATGCTGACGCGTGCTTCTTTTGCATCAAAGGTGCAGACACTGTCTTTGCCCATGTCTTTAGCTTTGTACATGGCGACATCGACGCCCTCCAGCAGGTTATCTATGGTTTGTCCGTCGACAGGATAACTGCTTACGCCTATAGAGACGGTTAAATGAAAACGGTTGCCTTGTACCGATGTTATGGCCATTTCCCGTAGCGCGCGACTTACATTGTCAGCGACGACCCGCGCACCTTTAGGGCCGGTTTCTGTCAGGATAATCGCAAACTCATCCCCGCCAACGCGGGCGCACAAATCACCATTGCGGGTATGTTCAAGCAGGACATTGGAGATTGCACATAGCGCGGCGTCTCCGGTGGGGTGCCCGTACGAGTCGTTAATGTCCTTAAAGTCATCCAGATCCAGCATCAATACGCTAAATTCATGCTTATGGCGCTCGGAACGGCCGATTTCATAACGTAAAATATCGTTAAACTGGCGTCGATTGTGGAGCCCGGTCAGAGGATCATGCACTGAGTAATATTCAAGTTCCAACAGTGTACGCGATAACACTTTGCTCGAGCCCACGACCATGACCATGACCGCGAGAATCGCGCGAATAACGCTGGCTTCCTGTGCGGATAAATTATTTTCAGCGGCGTATGCGACCCCTAATAAGCCGGCCAAATTGGGCGAATGATCAGGTACCGGAACACTGATCATTCGGATATTACAACCCGTTTGGATCTCGGCGCCGCAGTGAATATCAAATTCTTCAATATCCAGAGCCGCATCGGAGGGCAAACCAATGCTTTGAAGCATTTGTTGACTCAATAAGCCGCGGGCTTGAGCGCGTATCTCATCCGAGCACTGACCCAGGTAATACAAATAGAGGGATAGGCCATTTTCTTCGGCAAAGGCGATGTAAAAAAAGTTAAACGGGAAAATGGCATAGAAGTCCGCCAGGATTTCTTGCACAAACTCTTTCCATTGCGAGATATGTTCGTGCGACAGGATAATACGTTCCAATACTTGGCTTTGCCGTTCCAGCAAGTCTTTTTCAATCAAAACAGAAGACAGCTCAAGCAAGGTTTGATTAAATTCGATCAGCAGGTTTTGGATGTGTTGATCGCTGGACGCCCACTGCTCGCTGCGTTGTTGGAATAGTAAGTTCAGACTGCGATCCAGCCTGGTGCAAGTCTCAATGATATGGGTGATCGTTGGGATCAAGGCAATCATGGCTGCTGAGTCGTCGTTAGCCAAAGTCGCCATGGCCGCTAGCGATTTGCTGATAATCTCTTGATGCACGTTATGATTAAGCTCGGACAAGCTCATTGCATAGCGTTGGGTGCGTGATTGATTTTCCAGGATTTCGGCAATCTGGCTGATGACCTTGAAACGCAAAGTCTCCAAATGACTGGGCACGGCAACCGCTCGCTGCGTTGCTCTAGAACGCTGTTCCAGATGCGATTCTGCCGCTCTCATCCCAGAGTTCGTCTGTTCTGCATCAGGGCTGCCGTGTGATGTATTATCCATGCTCAGTCCTCGTAACTCGCTCCGGCATTGCCCTACCTCCTGCATCCATGCCGTCGTCCAGCAGAAAGCGTCCGCCGGATTGCATCAAATCAATGCCGCATTGCAGGTCTTTGAGCCAATTTAAAAAATCCTGTACTGCGGCGCCACGATAAATAGGCCCATGCTGAGGGGCTATCATGACAATATCCAGATCGGCAATAGTGTCCAACCAGCAGCGTATCGCCTTGTTAGAGCACATGTAACGCTGGTGAAAGCCTTTGATATAAGGGATATGGCCGGCAAAATCGTCTACAAACGCATCATTTTTATCCACGGGCAACATCGCAGCCCCGATGTCGCCGGTAAACAGGATTTTAGAAATCGGGTCGTATACATTAATTTGGCCTTCGGAATGCAAAAAATGTGCGGGCACAATTTTTAGATGAAAGCCAGGCGTCGGCTCGCAATCCATACCTTCATTGGGTACAGCGACAAACCGCGCCATGTCTTTTAAACCATAATGGGGCAAAAAGCGTATCCAGATACTGGAAACATAGACAGGTGAATGACATAGTTCCAGCCAGGTTGACAGGCCCCCGACGATGTCTGGGTCTTGATGCGAAAGAAAAATGGCTTTAATTTGTTCCGGCACTACATAACGCAACATTTCCACCAGAACCCGGGGCATCACCCCAAAACCACCCGGATCAAGCAACACGCCGTCATTATGATGTGTGATTAGATACTGATTGGAACGTACTCCGTCTTCTTCGCCAGGATCACTCTCGTTGAGTAAAATAAACCGGTGATTATCGGACTCAAATAATTTAATGTTGCGCATGTTTCTCCCTAATCTGCTGCTAGGTTAGATTTTTATTTTCCCCAGTTTACTTCAGGTTATTTCAAAAATCAGTAACTTCATATTAATTGCTGGTTTTGTTGCTATTGACCAGAAGTGGTAACGCGAGAATGGCCAAGCATATTAGCCATATCACCAGCTGACAATTGGTGACAGAAAAAATAAAAGCCACACCAAGCCTCTCGCCGACATTCGGGTAAGCAAGGATAAAGTCGCGGCTTACCATGAAGGCTTTGCTTTCCCAGATAATAAGAATCATGCCCATGAGCAGCAAAGCGTAGCCTATTATTTTATCCTGATCGGCTTTGATCTTCAGATGTCCCACCAATCGGTTAATCTCAGCAGCTTTTAGAGACCATGAAGATTCGGTCATAGCACTGATAAGCATTAAACCGAACATGCCTACAACAGGTATGTAAGTGGCTACCGTCGGAAAACTGATATAACGCCCATTTATCGCCAAACCGAACGTTTTATAAACGGCATAGCCGGCAAACAATAGGTAGATTGCGTATATCCAGGAGCCGAATTTTGGATTGGCGGCCTTGCCGGTTAACAGGCCATAGCCCCGCTGCAATATCAAGGCGGCCAGGATGGCGTTTAAGCTTACGGTTAATAAGGTCTGAAAACGCTGCCAGTCACTATAACTGGTGTACCACAGGTTTTCGACCATGTTCGCTAATAAAAAGGTTAGTAGTTGCGCGAAGGCCAGAAAGAACACGAGACGCATTGTGGATAATGTGCGTAATGACTTCCAACTGTAGCCGACGATGATCAGGAAAAGTATCGTTGATGCGATCATACCTTTAAGCCAGTCAGGGTTCTCGTAAACCTTACCAGTTAAAGGAAAAACTTCTTTGCGGTCAACCGAGAAAAGTCCCCAGTTTGCACCGACTACTCCTTCAAGTTCGCTTTTCCATGATTGGTTGAAGGCTTCGACAATGTTGTAATCGAATCCGTTTTTATTGGCGACTTTAATTAATGCGCGGATGAATTTTGCTTCGTTGACCACGCTCGGTACCGACCAGCCACGTTGCCGACCTTCGCCCGGCCAGCCCGACTCGCCGATCAGTATCGGTTTGCCGGGAGCTATCGCATCGGATTCCTGTTGAACCTGCTTGAAAATACGCTCGATATGTGCCGGTGCCTGATCTACGGTGATAGGTTCATCCTCCCAGTAGGGTAGGATGTGGATGGTAATGAAGTCCACCTCTTTGATTAACTCGGGGTATTTCATATACATAGACCAAACGTCGGCATAAGAAACCGGCTGTTTAACCGAGCGTTTGACTTCCCGAATGTATTCAATCAATTGCCCCGATTGCAGGTCGCCTCGTAACAGCACTTCGTTACCGACGATGACCCGCTTCACCACATCGGGGTTTGCGTTGGCGGAACGGATGAGTTCGGCGATTTCCACTTTATTATCTGCTTTGATAGACCCCAGCCAAGCGCCTTGAATCATCTTCAAACCGTGCTTACGTGCTAAATCGGGAATGATCGGCATGCTGCCTTCCGCGCTCGCATAAGTGCGAATAGAGTGGGTTGTTTCACCCATCAAACGCAAATCATCGTCAATTTGTTCGGAGGTAGGGAATTTTTCGTCCAGCGGTCCCTGGCCCTCCCGAAACGGTGCGAAAGATAGACTGTTGAGTTTTCCTGATGGGACGTCCGCCCCTACATCTTGAGGTAAGTTGCTGGACCAACCCAACAAACCATTAAGCAAAATAATCAATACCGCGAATGAAGCAATTTTCATAAATAAATCAATAGCACAAGAAATTTTAAGAAAGGCGTAATGAAACACGCCAAGTAGATCGTTGCCACATCATCTCATAATTGCCACATTTTTAATATGGGCAGCCTATTGGCACCGGATGGAAACAACGCCGGCTTTTTACGACTTAATCTACGCAAGTCATCAGCATTCAGCTAAAATGCGCATCTTTTTTCTGATGTAACCTTATGGCTAAAGATATTCGTATTGAAAGATGTAGCGGCCCGGCTCTGGAACAGTTTATTCCTGAGCTCGCCCGGCTTAGAATTGAAGTGTTTCGCGATTTTCCGTATTTGTATGACGGGGATATCGATTATGAAAAAAAATATTTACAGACTTATATCAATTGCCCCGAAAGCGTTATTGTGATCGCTTTCGACGGCGATAAAGTAGTCGGGGCATCGACAGCAATCCCGATGAAATATGAAACCGATGAGTTAAAAAAGCCGTTTGTTGAGCAGTGCTATAATCTCGACGAAGTTTTTTATTGCAGTGAGTCGGTGCTGGACAAGAATTATCGCGGTCTGGGCATCGGCGTTCGCTTTTTCGAGCAAAGAGAGGCGCACGCCAATGACTTGGGAGGCTTCAAATATATTTGTTTTTGTTGCGTAGAACGGCCAGCAGATCATCCCAGACGACCGGCCGATTATGTGCCGCTGGATCAATTCTGGACCAAGCGCGGCTACGTCAAACATCCCGAGCTTCACACAACTTATATCTGGAAGGATCTGGATGATGTTAATGAAACGCCTAAACCGATGACTTTTTGGTTGAAACATGAACGTTAAAATTGCAAGCGCTCAATACGACATCAGCTTTCTGGAAAACTGGCAGCAGTATCAAAGTAAAGTCGAGCGCTGGTTTATTGAAGCCGTTGAACAGGATGCAAAGATTTTGGTTTTTCCTGAGTACGCCAGCATGGAACTGGCCTCTCTGTTCGGTAAAGAGGTTTATTCATCCTTAAGCAAGCAGCTGGCCGCCATGCAGTCGTTGCATGATGATTATCTGGACTTATTCCGGAGTTTGGCTAAAAAATACCAATGCATTATTCAACCGGGTACGTTTCCGGTAAAAATGGATTCCGGTGCTTATCGAAACCGGGCTTACCTGTTTATGCCGGACGGTCAGATTGATCATCAGGATAAACTGATGATGACCCGTTTTGAAAACGAGCAATGGCTGATTCAGAAAGGTGAGGAATTAAAATGTTTCGATACCGAATACGGAAGAATCGCAATCAATATTTGTTATGACAGTGAATTTCCGATGCTGGCAAGAAAGCAGGTCGAAGCCGGAGCGAATCTGATTTTAGTGCCCAGCTGCACCGATACTTTAGCCGGCTACCATCGCGTTAAAATCGGCTGTCAGGCAAGAGCCCTGGAAAACCAGTGTTATGTCGTTCAATCTACGTTGGTGGGCGAAGCGCCGTGGTCTGAAGCAGTGGATGTCAATATTGGTGCAGCGGGCATTTATACGCCGGTAGATCGAGGATTTCCTGATAACGGCATTCTAGCGGAGGGCAAGCTTAATACAGCAGAATGGGTTTTTGCCGAAGTATCGCTTAGTGCTTGCGGTACAGTTCGGGAACAAGGGCAAGTATTTAATTACAGGGATTGGCCGCTGCAAACTGCATTTATTGAGTAGCTGGTATACGGTACACCACGAAGGACTTTTGTTTGTCTTCTTGAGCTTCGTGCCTTCGTGGTAACAATCGTAACATCAGTTAAAAATGGCTTCAAAAGAATAGCCGTTGAGTTCCAGAATTTCTTTCATTCTTTTTAACCCATCCATTTGAATCTGTCTGACACGTTCCCTGGTCACGCCCAGTTCTTGAGCCACTTGCTCAAGGGTCGAGCCTTCATAACCGCAAAGCCCGTAGCGGCGGCAAATAACTTCGCGCTGTTTTTCGGAAAGTTGAAAGACCCATTTGATAATATTGTGTTTAATGCCGTCTTCTTGTATTTTTTCAGCGGGTGATAGGCTATCGCCATCGGAAATTGACTCGACCAGAGGTTTGTCAAAATCCTTGCCGCCCGGAATATCGATCGATGTAACCCGTTCATTGAGTTTTAGCATCTTTTCAACTTTATTGACCGGTATATCCAGATGTTCCGCTATATCCTCGGCACTGGGCTCATGATCAAGCAATTGTGACAAATAGCGTTGGGCTTTAAGATAAGTATTCATTTCTTTGACAATATGAATCGGCAAACGAATGGTTCGTGTCTGATTCATGATGGCTCGTTCAATAGTCTGCCTGATCCACCAGGTTGCATAGGTTGAAAATCTAAAACCTCTTTCAGGATCAAATTTTTCAACAGCGCGCATCAAGCCCAGATTGCCTTCCTCGATCAAATCCAGTAAAGGCAAGCCTCTATTCAGGTAACGGCGGGAAATCTTAACAACCAAACGCAAATTGCTTTCGATCATGATTTTGCGGGCAGCTTCATCGCCCAGCAAAGCCCTGGAACCGTAGATTTTTTCCTGATCGGCAGTCAGTAATTGCGAACGAGCCAGTTCATTTAAATAAACCCGCGTCGCATCCATGCTCTTGTCTTGCCGCGATTCAATAGTAATTATTTCATCAATATCCAATGCTTCACTGATAGAAGAATTTGTCTGGAGTTCATCGTCGTCGAAAGACAAATCGTCATCAAATAAAACACAAACATCATCGTCTAATAGTTCAACCAATTCTGCTTTCATAATAACCTCTACATTGTTCGACCTAAGTCGAAATGGTTTAATTATTTTTCCGGTAAAAAGTTAACTGGATTTACCGGTTTTCCGTTTTTTCTTATTTCAAAATGCAGTGATGTTTTGTTTGATCCTGCTTGTCCAACTTTCGCAATAACTTCGCCTTTTTCTACGGTATAGCCTTCTGCGACAAGCAGCAGGCTATTATTTGCATAAGCGCTTAAATACAAGTCGTTGTGCTTGATAATCAGCAAATTACCGTAGCCAATCAGGCCTTGTCCGCTATATACCACTTTGCCCGCTTCAGCGGCGCTCACGTCCTGTCCCATTTCGCCGGCTATATCAATACCTTTGTTATCGGCATGAGAGAAAGATTTTAAAAGTCTCCCCTTTATCGGCCATTGAAAGTTTAACTTTAACATGTTTCCATTATCAATTGAAATAATTGATTTTTTTTGTGCTCCACTTCCGTTTTTTTCGGCAATCTTATTAAGAGTTGGGTTTTTATTTGACAGCTTATAAGGCAGATTGGATCTATTATTTAACGAAATAGAGGTTCTTTTTTGCGAGCCGATTCTATTTGTTGCAGTTGCGGTACTTTGTTTCGGCTTGGGTTGTACTCCCGCATCCATGTGGTCATGCATGGGTTTGTGGTCTGGATCCGGGTCCGAGAGCCTTATTTTTTGGCCTATTTCTATCGTATAAGGCGGAGCGATTCGGTTCCATTGCGCTAACTGGCGATAATCCAGGTCATAAATCAAGCTTATTGCGTACAGGGAATCGCCTCTTTTTACCTGATGATATTTTGTCTCATCTTTGGGAGTATCAGGATAATTTGTGCTGACAGGGGCATAGTTTGGAGTAACAGGAGCACAGCCGTTCAATAAAGTTACCAGCATTGAAAGAAAAAAAAGCTTTGAGGTAGTGGATGCCATGAGTTTATTTTTTCAACAGAATCTTTTTCGCCAGATTTATTTTTGCGGCTAAATAGTTCGACCCACCATGATCGGGATGCATTTTTTGCATCAATTTGCGATGTGCGGCGATAATTTCTGATTCCGATGCGCCGATCTTCAAACCTAATATTTCATAAGCTTCTTCAATCGGCATATCGCCTTTAGTGTTTACTCTATTTTGCTGTTGCGATGAGTTGTGTTTTGCGGATCTAAATTCCGACCATAACCGGTGTAAATAGGGAGCGTAACGTAACAACACCGGTGACAAACGCATTATAAAAGCAACAACCACGCCGGCTAAGGCAAAAAACCAATTCAAATGTCCGGTTGCAGCCAAAAAAAGCAATATCAATCCTGTAACAGATAGAAGCAGCATCTTGATATAACGGGCCAATAAGGGAGGTGATATTTTTGAAAAACCACGTAGCCAAAAAAATGCGGTGATGATGAATAACAAAATCAGAAAAATTCGAATCAAGGTTTACTCCTGAATTAATGATCTGTTTAGGATCGTTCTCAAGGCTTCCGGTGTTATCGGTAGCGGCCATATCGCCATGGTGTTTGAATAAATAATACCTTAGAATATGACATCTTATGATAACAATCTGATAATTTGGTTGATATGGAGAATGCACAAATTCCGGTTTTAGGTTTTGTTGCCGCAAGTGGAACCGGCAAAACCACGTTACTGACTGAATTGATCCCGATTTTAAAACAAAACGGTTTGCGTATCGGTCTGATTAAACATAGTCATCATGATTTTGAAATTGATCAACCTGGAAAAGACAGTTTTCGCCTACGCAAGGCCGGAGCCTCGTCGGTGATGCTGGTATCCCGGTATCGACGCGCGATTATTACTGAGTTTGCCCCGGAAAAAGAACCTCGATTGGATGATCAGTTGAAGCAATTCGATCAATCTGAACTGGATCTGATCTTGGTCGAAGGCTTTAAGGCGGAGCAGTTTCCTAAAATCGAATTGCACCGATCCTCTTTTGAAAAAGCTTTGCTTTACCCAAACGACCCGGACATCATCGCGATAGCGACAGATACAACGCTGGAAACGCCGGACTATTTGATACAACTGGAACTGAACCGGCCGCAAATGATTGCCGATTTTATCCAAAACCATATTATGAAAAGCCATGATTGACGCATGCAGCCAAGCATCCAAGCCGCTATTGTCTATTGACGATGCGTTGGACAGAATCAAAGCAGTTGTAAATCCTGTAAACGGCACTGAAAAAACGGAATTAAAAAACGCCTTGGGACGGGTATTGGCCGAGCCGGTTTATTCACCGATCAATATTCCGCATGACCGAAACGCGGCGATGGACGGCTATGCTTTTGCCAGTCAGGACATAGCTGACGGCCAAGCGTTCACGTTGAGTTTGGCAGGCATTTCCTGGGCCGGGCGGCCATTTCAGGGACAACTGCAACCCGGTCAATGCATCAGGATTTTTACCGGTGCGGTTGTGCCGGAACAAGCCGATTCAGTCATCATGCAGGAACATGTGCAAGTTCAGGATCAAACCATACATTTTCCGGCCGGCACGCGAGCACAGCAAAATGTCAGGAAAATCGGTGAAGATGTAAAACAAGGCGCCTGTTTAATCGCCGGGCCTAAGAAGCTGACACCGATTGATCTGGGTTTACTGGCCTCTGCCGGTATTGATAAAGTTGTTGTTAAACGTCAGTTAAAAATCGCTTATTTTTCTACCGGGGACGAACTGACATCACTAGGCCTGCCGCTGGAACATGGGAAAATATATGACAGTAACCGCATTATCCTGGGCGGATTGTTGACAGATCCCGGCTACAGCGTCGTTGATCTGGGTGTCATTCCCGACAATAAACAGTTGCTCGAAGACAGCTTTATTGAAGCCTCCAAAAATTATGATGTCATCATAACTACCGGAGGCGCTTCAGTCGGTGAAGCCGATTATGTTAAAGAAATCCTGCAAAGCTGCGGGGAAGTCGATTTTTGGAAAATTGCGGTAAAACCCGGTAAACCGCTGGCTTTCGGCAAAATAGGGCAGTGCTGTTTTTTTGGCTTGCCGGGCAATCCGATTGCTGTCGTCGTAACCTTTCACCAGATTGTAGCGCCGGCGCTAAGGCAGCTTTCCGGCGCTCCATCTTTCAAACCGTTAAGATTTACCGCGACTTGCACCTCGGCGTTAAAAAAATCCCCCGGACGGCAGGAATACCAACGCGGCATCCTTAGTCAAGATGAAAATGGCGAATTTTTCGTCGCCTCAGCGGGTCATCAAGGTTCGCATATTCTCAGCTCCATGAGTCAGAGCAGTTGCTATATCGTCTTGCCGGAAGCGTGTAAAGGCGTGCAGGCAGGCGACAAAGTAACCGTCGAGCCGTTTAGTTTGTTGCTATAGCAGGATGCCCTAACTTCATTAATTCTTGAATGAGTCAGGGTTCATCGACATGCTCTTATATCAGGCTTTTTTAACAAACTCCGATTTAAGTTTCATTGCGCCAATACCGTCGATTTTGCAGTCAATGTCATGATCCCCGTCGACCAGACGAATGATTTTGACTCTAGTGCCGACTTTGACAACCGATGATGATCCTTTAACTTTGAGATCTTTGATGACAGTGACGGTATCTCCGTCTTGCAAGACGTTGCCGTTTGCATCCTTAACAATACGGACATCCGAGCTATCTTCGCTTGTCCCGTCTTTTGGCCATTCGTGCGCGCATTCAGGGCAGATGTACATATCGCCGTCTTCGTAGATGAACTCTGAGCTGCATGCGGGGCATTTTGGGAGGTTAGTCATTGCTTTCCTTAATGTAGGGTTGGTTCGACCTTGTGGAATACAAGGTGTATTGAGCGCACCATGATGCCAGATTTAGGCGTTTCTTGTCCATTTCGCGATAGGCAGTTTCTATTCGGGACGCCCATCTACTAAAAACCAGCCACTCATTACGATTGAAAAATAACTACCGGTTTCGATACACACCAGACCATCGATTCCGATACGATTACGCCAGAAGCGAATGTCGGCTTTTGGGAGTGGCTAACTGGATATATCGACCCGAAGCCGCCATTCAAATTTTTTTATTTCCTCGCAACACAAAGAGTGCTGTGACCCTAAGCCCATTCAAGATTGAATTATCAATGCATTAGGGCCATTTTATGCCTTGGATCATTCCCTTCTTGTACTTTTATGTGCTCATCAACAAATCAGCAGACACTCTTGTTTCGCTGACATCCTTAGAGTTGCAGCAATTGGCGATAAACATGCCATACCAAAGATAATTTCTTGCTGGACGCTTATTTTTGACGACTTGATTCGAAATTTGGAGAAGTCGACTGGATCGATTTCTAAGCTCCATAAATCGATACTAATCAAACGAACTGTTGATTATTAGTCAGTCAATCAACACTAACTGTTGATAAATCAGCACAATGAAAATAGAACGAATGATTCGCCTAATTTTTAACGGTATTAGTTTCGATTTTAAATCTTTGAAAATAAATAACATATCAAGAAAATGCTGTTAAAAAATAAACATGGCCTCGTATTTGCTTTATTTGCTGCAGTACTAACCTGTAATGACGAGTTATAACATGATAAAACCAGTGACATTCACTCCCGACTCTTTTCAATCGACACCCGGTTCTTTGTATGCGCGTATTCGTGATGAGCTGCGCACTATGATTGTTAACGGCACTTACCAACCGCATCAACGGCTACCGTCAGAGACTGACTTGATCAAGAGTTATGGCGTGAGTCGAATCACCGTGCGTCAGGCCCTGGGGGAGCTCGAAAAAGAAGGCTTGCTGTTCAAGGTGGCCGGGAAAGGCATGTTTGCATCCAAGCCAAAATCCTTTCAATCCCTGACACGTCTTCAGGGTTTTGCGGAAGCGATGTCGCAGCAAGGACATGAAATCTATAACAGGGTGATCAGTTTTAATTTTTTGCCGGCCTCAAAGGATATAGCACTGCGGCTTGGCGTGCTGGAGGGTAGCTTGGTCACGGAAATACGGCGAGTGCGTCACCTCAATCGCGAACCGATTTCGTTCGATATTTTTTATGTGAACAGTAGTGTTGGAGAACGACTCGTCAAAGAAGACCTCGCCTCCCGCGATATTTTCCTGATCCAGGAGAATGATTACGGGATTCCGCTTGGATTCGCAGATCTGGCGATTGACGCGATACTCACGAATGCGGAAACCGCAGAATTACTGCAAATCGCTGAAGCTTCGCCGATTTTGCGAGTCGAGCGACTCACGTATACCAAAGATGACACTCCATTGAATTTTGAATACTTATATTGTCGTGCAGACAATTTTCAATTTCGCTTACGAATTACCCGATAGATTGATCTTATAAACATCACAGATCAGTATTACAAAATATGACGCACAGAAATCAAGCGCCCATAGCAACCCAATTACATTCAATAAAAACTAACTGGACAACCGGAGGTTTATTTAAAAACAAGGAGTATTTTATTGTGCTTAGTAATAATTATGGAATTCCGGATTCGCCAGCAAAATCAATGGTGGATCATGATCTTAAAACAGAAATAAACGTTGTCGAAAACCTGTATTCGAACAGCGTTTTTGAAACAGCATTTAAAGGGATATGCGCAGCCTCGCTGATATTCGCCCAATCAGCTGTCTATGCCCAAGACTACGCTCCACCTGTTGAAAATACCGATGACTACACCCAGTCACCCTATTTTAAAGGCGGAAAACTCGATTCGAATTTTAACTATTACGACAATGGCGATTTTGCCAATAACAATATTTTGTGGACGCCGGTATTTAAAGGCGGCGGAGGAACCAACATCTCACAAACCGGCGGGCAGGATCTTAATTATTATGGCGGCTATGTACGGCCTTTAGTGGCCAAGCCTGAATTAGGCGAATTATTTTTGGGGGCTCAGCAGGTTCTTCAGGGCGACCGGATTTCCAGCGAAATGCAGGGCGAATATCGCCTGCCAAGCGGCTGGGGAATCGGCGGGGGCTTTGTTGACCGAAGCCAAAGCAAGCAAGATGCAAAATTTGCCAGTGTTTCCTATAAAAACCAGTGGCAGGATATTAAATATCAGGTAATCACGCTATGGCAGCGTTTTGACGAAAAAGACTATGGCGGAGGATACATCGCGGCCTATAACAAGGAGTGGATGCTCTCTTATGGAAATGACGGCGAACAATGGCGCAGCACTTTGGGTTACGTCGCGCCGCAGATCACAGAAAAGCTGCGCCCGGCCCTTGAGGTGCTTTATGTGGATAACAGCATCGGCAAAATAGGCGCCGATAAAACCTTGATGGTCAGTGGCTCCCTTGGCTTCAGCAAAGGCTTTTTAAGCCATGAAGCACGGATGGGCCGGGCGATGGGGCCAACCGGGATGCAGTTCTCCAATCCGCTGGGTTACTTGAACACCGGAACGGACCCTACCTTCAACAGGCGCGCTGAAACCTGGGAACTGGGCGGCTTATTCAATTTCCGTTATATAAACACGAGTGACGCCTCCGGTAAACCTCGCACTGAAACCTTTGAAGCCAATATGTTTCCGGCCCAATTTTTTGGTATTGATAATCTGCTGAGTTCGGTATTCATAGGAGGAGGCCTGACCAATCCCAATGGAACCAAACCCTACAAAAGTACGCTGGCAAAAACAGACCAGGCCGGGGTGAGCGGAAGCGTGGGATATATCAAACGTTTCGGAGCGGTGGATACCAATGTCCGGCTGCAACATGATTTTGATGTGGACGATACTCAAGTCTATGTCGGCGCCCAGTATTGGCTGTAAATCAATAAATCAATCATAACAACAGGATATTCCATGACACATATCGTTGCCATAGCAGGCAGTCCCTCGGACAACGCAAAATCGACAGAACTGATACGCAGGGTTTTTCTGCAACTGGAGCAAGCGGGCTTCACTACAAAACTTATCTCGGTGAGAGATATTTCCGCTCAGGAACTGATTTATGGCGCGGAGCAGGATAGCCCAAACCTTAACAAGGTAACGCAGCACATGGAACGCGCCGCAGGCGTCGTGATCGCAACGCCTGTTTACAAAGCGGCTTATAGCGGTGCTTTGAAAGCCTTGCTGGATTTACTGCCGCAAAAAGCGCTGGCCGGAAAAGTGATCTTACCCATTATGACGGCAGGCTCGGACAAGCATTTACTGGCGATTGACTATGCGCTGAAACCGGTGCTGGCAGCACTGGGAGCTACGCATATATTGAACGGTCTCTTTGTCTCGGATGAACGCGCCAAAAGAGATCAATTCGGCCTGCTGTCGCTGGACGACGAAACCGAACAACGGCTGGGCGAACAAGTTGAGCTACTGGCAGCTTCCTTAAATATCGCCTTGCAACAAGAAATTGAAGCATGAACACATTTAACAATCTGGAGCATTTATGAACAACAAATCTTTTTCTCTATGGGGCCGGTTACTCACATCAAGCGTTATTTTGGCGGCAGTCATCGGCAACACCGCTGTTGCCGATGGCGCAGCCTGGCCGAAAGAAATCAGCCTGGGTTATCAAAAATACGGCCCTCTGATCATTCTTAAATCGACAGGCGAACTGGAAAAACGTCTGCAAGAAAAAGGCGTCACCGTCAAATGGGCGGAATTTCAGTTCGGCCCGCCGATGCTGGAAGCCTTGAATACCAACAATCTGGATTTTGCCGTGACCGGTGAAACACCGCCGGTTTTTGCCCAAGCCGCAAAAGGTTCACCCCTGGTTTACCTCGCCAATGAACCCGCTTCGCCGCAAGGCGAAGGCCTGGTCGTAAAAGCGGAATCGGCTGTCAAAACCGTAGCCGATTTAAAAAGTAAGAAAATAGCAGTCGCCAAAGGTGCTAATGCGCATTATTTTTTGATTCAGGCATTAACGAAAGCAAGCTTGACGCTGAACGACGTTGAAGTGGCTTACCTGGCGCCGGCTGATGCCAGAGCCGCACTGGAACGCGGCGATGTAGCCGCCTGGGCGATCTGGGATTATTTCTACGCAGCGGCGGAAGTGCAATTAGGCGTCCGCACCTTGACCAACGGCGAAGGCATCGTCAACAACTATGCGTTCTATACCTCAAGACGCGATTTCGCCGAAAAATACCCGGAACTGCTTGAAATCGTACTCGATGAAGTGCGTAAAACCGATGCCTGGGTAAAAAACAATCCCGCTGCCGCCGCCGAGAACCTGGCCGTCAGTGTCGGCGTCGACGCCAAAATTCTGGAAAAAGCCCTGCGCCGCAGCAACTACGGCCCGGAACACATCACAGCGGACGTAATTGCTGCGCAGCAAAAAATTGCCGACACCTTGCTGGACATCAAATTACTGCCCAAAGCCATCAAAGTGGAAGATGCGGTCTGGCAACCCAAAGCCAAATAAAGCCTGGAACCCGGCATTCATGAGCTTGAATGTCTGACTATCAAAAAGACGAAGCAATGATTCAAATTTAGGAGCAAACGTATTATGAAAATTTTCTGGTTTTTACCTACCCAAGGCGATGGACGTTATTTAGGTGCCGCCAAGCACGCGCGTCCTGCTGATCATCAATATTTGACCCAGATTGCCCGCGCCGTTGACGAACTGGGTTATGAAGGCGTGCTGATTCCAACCGGACGTACTTGCGAAGATGCCTGGATCGTCGCCTCTTCACTCGTAGCATTGACCAAGCGTCTGAAATTCCTGGTCGCCTTGCGTCCAGGCCTGTTGACCCCGGCGGCTGCAGCGCGCATGTCATCGACCCTGGATCGATTTTCCGATGGCCGCTTATTGCTGAACGTGGTGGTCGGTGGCGACTCCAAGGAACTGGCCGGAGACGGCATTTTTCAATCCCATGACGACCGTTACCAGTATGCCGGGGAGTTTCTGCATATCTGGCGGGAGTTGCTGGCCGGCAACACCGTCGACTTTGAAGGCAAACATACCAAAGTCGAAGGCGGAAAACTGTTGTTTCCACCGGTTCAAAAACCGCATCCTCCCCTGTATTTCGGCGGTTCGTCGCCTGCGGCGCATGAGTTTGCCGCTAACGAGATGGATGCCTACCTGAGCTGGGGCGAACCGCCGGCGCAAGTGGCGGAAAAAATCGCCGATGTTCGCGAACGTGCGGCAAAAAATGGCAGAACCTTGCAGTACGGATTGCGGCTGCATGTGATCGTGCGCGAAACCGACGAGGAAGCCTGGGCCGCCGCCGATGAGCTGATCAAATATATCGACGACGATGCGATAGCCAAAGCCCAGCAGGCTTTCAAACGCTCCGATTCCGTAGGCCAGCAACGCATGGCGGAACTGACCCAATGGGGCGCATCAAGAAGCCGTGAAGCCTTGGAAGTGTCGCCGAATTTGTGGGCGGGCGTCGGTCTGGTACGGGGCGGAGCCGGTACAGCCCTCGTCGGTTCACCGGAAACCGTGGCCGCCAGACTTCAGGAATACGCAGACCTGGGCATAGACAATTTTGTCCTTTCCGGCTACCCGCATCTTGAAGAAGCCTATAGGGTTGCTGAATTATTGTTTCCGCTGTTGCCGGTCAATGCCGGAAAACGCAATGACAATTCCGTGGTTTATATGAGTCCGGTAGGCGATACAGGCCAGGTCGACATGTCAACCAAACTGGCGGCGGCATCATGAACACCGGTAGCTCCTTACCGAGATGGATTACAGGTCTTACGGGTTGGGTATTGCCGGTTTTCCTGATTATCCTCTGGGCTGTGGCTACCGAGTATGGCTGGCTGTCCTCGCAGATTTTACCGGCGCCGACCGACATCGTTCGCGCTGCGATCAAGTTGACAATGTCCGGAGAACTGGCGAAAAACATTGCCGCCAGCGCCGAGCGCGCCGGCTGGGGTTTATTGATAGGCGGCAGCATCGGTTTTTTGCTGGGGCTTTTCAATGGACTGTTCAGGACAGCCGAACGCTTTCTGGACACTACCGTACAAATGATCAGAAATGTGCCTCATCTGGCATTGATTCCTCTGGTTATTATTTGGTTCGGCATCGGCGAAGCGGGCAAGGTGTTTTTGGTCACCCTGGGAGTGTTTTTTCCGATCTACGCCAACACCTATCACGGCATTAAAACCACCGACCCGCAATTGATTGAAATGGGGCGCGTGTATGGCCTGAATCCATGGCAATTATTCAGCCAGATCATTTTTCCGGGTGCACTGCCTTCGATTCTGGTGGGGCTACGGTATTCACTGGGCTTAATGTGGCTGACATTAATCGTCGCGGAAACGATCGCCACGACTTCCGGGATTGGGCAAATGGCCATGAATGCCAGGGAGTTTATGCAGACCGATGTCGTGGTATTGGCCATTCTGATCTACGCATTACTCGGCAAGCTGGCCGATGCTGCGGTGCATTTTCTGGAGTCGCGCATTTTGCAATGGCATCCGGGATTTAGACACCGTTAAATTCAAGGCCATAGCGCCATCGAAAGCACCCATACAGACATTTTTATAACCAAACCTGAAGATTATCCCGTGACAACACAAGCATTTTTAAAGACTTCATCCAATCTTGCTCTGAAACTGGAACAAGTCAGTAAAAACTTTGGCGATCTCACCGTCCTGGAAAATTTAAATCTGGATATCCAGCCCGGTAGTTTTGTCGCTATCGTCGGTCGGAGCGGTTGTGGCAAAAGCACCTTGTTACGGCTGATTTCCGGACTGGATCAACCGGATACCGGCACCGTTTTTTACGACGACCAGATTCATAAGCGACTCAATGGACATGCCCGCGTCATGTTTCAGGAGGCTCGCCTGTTACCCTGGAAAAGAGTGCTCGATAACGTCTGTCTGGGGCTATGCAAGGAAAAAAAAGACCGCGCGCTGGAGGCTTTACAACATGTCGGCCTGGAGTCAAAAGCCCAGGAATGGCCATCGGTACTCTCAGGCGGACAGCGCCAGCGTGTGGCGCTGGCGCGCGCCTTGGTTCATGAACCACGTTTGTTATTGCTGGATGAACCGCTAGGTGCGTTGGACGCGCTGACCCGCATAGAAATGCAACAGTTGATCGAAAAAATCTGGCTGGAAACCGGATTCACCGCCATTTTGGTGACCCACGATATTTCTGAGGCCGTAACGCTGGCCGATCGGGTGATTCTGCTCGATGGCGGAAAAATTGATCTGGATGTCGCTGTAGATTTGCCGCGTCCGCGCCATCGCGATCATCCCAAATGGATACAACTGGAAGAAGAAATACTCAATCGCGTGTTGAACATACCGGAAATTTAAGTCCATTAACCCATTAAAATTAAAACATCAATGAAAAGAAAAATAGTGGACATGCGTAGCAGACCGGCGTTTTTGCATGATTTTTACGGCGCAACACCCGGTACCAGTGAATTTGAAGTTGCCAAATGGCTGAATCGGCGCGTGGGTTCGAAAAACGGCGAACATTTCATCCGTTCAAGTACCATTGAGGCTTTTGTCGAGGAGGTCCGCGAGGCGGGTATTACTGCGGCCGTAGTCGTCGGGCGCGACACGCCGAATCTGACGATTTCCAACGACCGGATTCTGGAAGTCACCTCCCCGCACCCAGAGTTGATTGGCATCGCTTCGGTCGATCCGCAAAAATCCAATGCCCTTGCCGAAATAGAACGCGCAGTGAACCAGCTTGGGCTGGCCGGCATTAATATCGAACCGGGATTCGGCAACCCGCCGCTCAGCGCGGACGATCCATCGCTCTATCCTATTTACGATGTCTGCGATCAACTCCAGATACCGGTTTTTTTGATGTCGGGGCCCACGACTCCCGATCTCGATTATGCCAGGCCGGAAGCTGTGGGCAAGGTTGCCCGGTTGTTTCCGAATTTGCCGATTGTCTGTTATCACGGTTTTTACCCGTATGTGAACGAAATCATTGGCGTGGCGTTTCGCTATGAAAATGTCTACTTGGTGCCGGATATGTACATTTTTCTTCCCGGCGGCCGGTTGTACGTCGAAGCGGCCAACGGTTTTCTGCGCGACCAGCTGCTATTCGGTAGCTCTTACCCCTTTCGCGCGATGGGCCAGACTGTCGAGGACTTTTTAAATCTGGGTTTTCAAGAACACGTGTTAGATAACGTGTTATTCAAAAATGCCGAACGCCTATTGAAACTCAATCTTTAACTTAATTTCTTGAGCCCATATGTCAATTCCAGATGATCTTGCGGAAATTCAGAGCCGACTTTCTGCATTGAAAAAGCAGTTGAAAGAAACGGCGGCCCAGAGGGATCGATCGCCAAGGTGGAACCGCTTTCGAGGCAAGACAACTTTTCAGGGACAGTGGCTTGTTGAAGCTATTCTTGCCGAAACAATTTGGCGGTTCAGGGCAAGACTGACCATTTGCACTGCGAGCGGTGCGAGAAATTGCCGGCGTCGACAGCTCGCGCGCATGTCTTTGGCTTTCAACACTTGATATTGGCAACGATTCAGCTATTTGGTACCCATCAACAAACCGAACGTTTTTTTACCGAAACCGGTCAAGCCAACTTGTTCTGGGGTAATGCCTTGAATCCCTTGGATCAGCGAACTGTGTACACTCAGGCAGAATGCCGGCTGTTCATTGACGGCCGCAAAAGTTTTTGCTCGGGTGCGCGTGATTCCGAACCGACAGCGGCAGCGTAGCATTTAATCGGGTAGAGCTGTTTGAAGATGAAATCCTGGGGCCGCCAGGGCCATTGGGTAGCACGTTTTCCAGTTTGCGACCGCTGATAGCCCAGCTGATGCTGAGCAATATTTTTCTGGGAATAGCCCACGGCGCATTTCAGGAAGCGATCGAATTCGCGCAAACACAAGGTCGGCCATGGTTTAACTCAGGGGTAAAACAAGTCACTGATGATCCGTATATTCTACATCGTGTCGGCGAGTTGAGCGCCGAGATACGGGCAGCCGCTGCGCTCACTGAATCAACAGCGACTCAGCTTCAATTTGCTTGGAAGCGTGGCGATGATTTGACAATTACAGAACGCGGCGAATTGGCACTGGAGATTGCTGCCGCAAAAGTGATTACCTCGCGCGTTGGCCCAGCCCGTCTTTTTACTCTTGAACTCTCGGCAGAACCTTATGAATACCCATATTGAGATTTAGGACTGAATTTGGCTTTTAAAATACTGAGCGACTGCTTTCAGGGTATTGCATTTGTTTAAAAAAGAATTTTACAAATTGCGATAGTCGGCAATTGGCCGAAGTCCGGCATTCAAAATCTGGCCAAGTTAATATAGGAATTGATGGCGGTTTTCAAATCGGGAAACAAATTGCCGGTTTTTGCAATTCACTGTAGGACACGCAGCGCTTATCTTTTGCATGGACGCTTAATAATAATTTCTAAAGATACGCGCAAAGTAGCCTAATCCACCCGGTCAACTTTAACCAAAATATGCATATGGCTTTTGTCGGCTTGGCGTGTATTGATCACCTTGCTGTTCGTGCGGCTGTTACTGATTTCGCCTGCTCCCCCGAGTTCTACCCATTCGCCAAGATTAATCCTGATGGTCGATTGCGCATTTTGGGTCGAGATCTGTCCGCGTCCGTTCATTTTGTCGGACCAGGGCGATACGCTAAGAATGACTTGTTGCCCGGCCAGTCTGGGGGTTACTGAAAAACCGGTTGTCGCTTCGGAATATTGGGTCGTCGTGGAGTAAGCGTAATCGGAATAATTCTGCCCCGGATAAAGCTTACCCGCTGTAATTTGGGCCGGGACACCTTCCATCGTTCGAATGGTCTGAGTGTTTTCATCGGCGTCTTTATCTTGAGTCTGATACACATGACCAAGTGTTCTGCCGTTCGCATTCAGTTCATCGGCACTCGTCTGCCTGCTCTGAATGACGGTGATGACCAGATTGCTCTGGCGCACATCCAGTTGATTGATGAGGGCCTTGATTTCAGCCAGCTTGTCGGGCGTCGTCTTGACCAACAGATTGGAGCCGTTATCAATAAGTTGTGCGCTATCTCCCAGTAACGGAGCAAGCAATGGGACTATCTCGAACGCCGGCCGATTAGATAACGGGATCACTTCAATAATTGTGTCTGCGGCAAAAGCGCTGCTGCCAAGAAGGGTTATAAAAATTAATGTTAAAAAGTTTTTCAAGGCGATGCTCCGGTACAGTAACCATTAATCGCTATGGTATAACGTTGTCTGTGCTATCCGAAATTCTTTTTCACTACAGTTTTATGCCTGCTTCCGACAGCCGATTTTGTGCTGGTTAAAGCCGGGAAACAGGGGTGAGGGAGAAATCACAGTCAATCGTCCACTCTGTGTTGGAGCAATTTAGTTCCTCCTACAGGCACTTCATATTGGGGACGGTTTATGAACGAATCACAGTGTATCGAAGCACAGAAAACTGACGACGTTAATCGGGTGCAAGTTTCAATTGATGCCCGACAGTATTCGCGCGGTTGTTGATATGAATAGACAACTTTCGGTTTCAACTAACATCGTCTGGCACCGCGCCACCGTACAATTAGCGGAATTCACAGGCATCACCTCTCCTCTCCCTATGAAGCCACCCGAAAACTGCGAGCTCATCGTGCATACCGATACGACAGAGTTGGATGTTTGCGTACAACAGGTGATCGACAAGATGATGCAGTGCAGCATTATCACTACGGATAGTTTCGGCATGAACAATATCGCGTCAATATTCGGGTATTCAATGTAATCAGGTTAAAGCCGGGCAGGCTAATCAAAAACAGCCATGAGGAAAACAGCATGGTCAATCGTCCACTCTATGTAAGAGCCATTTAGCCAAGACAGGCATCGAGTTTTTCCACAATTTATAAAGGAGCGGTTTATGAATGAACCACAGCTGATCGAAGCCGCGAAAGCGGGCGACGTTAACCGGGTGCAGGCATTGGTGGATGGAGGTGAGGATTTAGAACAAAAGGATGATTACGGTTGGACGGCATTGAACTGGGCCGCCGGTCATGGCGATTTGGCTACGGTTCGGCTGTTGCTCGAAGCCGGAGCCAATCCGGTCAATAGCGGCCGCGATCTCAGGACGCCTTATCAAATCGCCCTGGCGGCTGCGCAGGTGGATGTCGCAACCGTGCTGCAACAGGCAGAGCAAAACAACGGTATTGCGTCAGGGAGACCTGGGCGCTCTTACTGCAAGGCATATCCGGCCAACGCGTTCGGTCAATTTCCCGGTTGGCATCAGGTGCCGGCTGACGATTCCGTGGTCTATCTGCATCAGGATTTTAGCGTCACCGCGTCGATATGGCATGGTGAGGATGTGGTGTTTGATCGGGTTTCGGAAGACTGGAGAAGTTATTGCCGGGATCGATTGGGGTTTCATGTGCCGACCGATTTGGAAGTCGCCGCCGATTATCGGCAACGTAGGCAGGAATAAGGCTACTCGAACCTGTCCTGAGCTTGCCGAAGGGCATTAGCGCTATCCGCGGCCTTATGTAATATCGGCCGTCACATCCCTGTGGATTATATAGGTAAGGGTCCGTTTTCGCTGTAGCTCAAACAGGCTTATTCCAGTCTACGAACTGCAATTCAAGAAATGATCTTATTTAAAGATAGGTGGTAGAGCAGATATGTTAAATAAACAGCACAGCCTTAGCGGCACCGATGAAAATGCACTGATCGACAGCGCCAAGTCACTGGTTGAAATATTACAACTGTGGGCTGAACTGCAACCGTTACGAACAGCCTATACGTTCCTTGAAAACGGCGAATGGCCGCTCAAGTCAATGACTTACAGCGAGCTTGATTTGCAGGCCAGACAGTTGGCCGTGCATTTGCATGCGCTGGAGTTGCAGGGCGAGCGTGCTATTTTGCTGTATCCGCCGGAATTGGATTATATCGTCGCGTTTTTCGCCTGCCTTTATGCCGGGATGATTGCAGTACCAGCATATCCGCCGAGCAACGGCCGGCATATGCCACGGTTGCAGGCGATTATCGATGATAGTCAGGCCGCTGTGATACTCAGCACACAGAACGTCGCCAATGCGGTGCGGCAATTTACAGGCGGCTGTTCCAGCCTGTTAGATAAAAACTGGCTCATTACCGACACTCTCGCCGCTGTCGATGCAAATAGCTGGCGTTTGCCGGCCTTGCATAGCCATGATCCGGCTTTCCTGCAATACACCTCGGGTTCCACCGGTAACGCCAAGGGCGTGATTATCAGCCACGGCAATCTGATCGCGAATCAGCAGCTGATCAAGCGGCGCTTCGGTCACAATGCCGATTCGACGGTGGTCGGTTGGCTGCCGCTCTACCATGACATGGGGTTGATCGGCAACGTCATGCAGCCCTTGTATTGCGGGGCCAGCGCTATTTTAATGTCGCCGATGGCGTTTTTGGAAAAGCCCGTCCGCTGGCTGCAAGCCATCAGCGATTATCGCGCCCATACCAGCGGCGGACCGAATTTTGCTTACGAACTATGCGCGCGGAAGATAAGCACTGAGGAAAAAGAGGGACTGAATCTTAGTAGCTGGCAGTTGGCGTTCAACGGCGCAGAACCGGTTAATCCCGACACATTGGATCGTTTTGCCGCTGCTTTCGCAGCATACGGATTTAACCGTAAAGCTTTTTATCCTTGTTACGGCTTGGCGGAAGCCACTTTGCTGGCAACAGGCGGCGATAAAAATGCCGAGCCAACGGTAGCGGCTTTTTGTAAGTCCGGGCTGGAGCAAGGCGAGGTGCGTCCTGCCAGTGTCGGCGATGATGCGGTCCGGCGTCTGGTCGGCTGCGGTCATGTAACCGCCGACGCCGCGCAGCGGATTCGCATCGTCGATCCTGAGTCCGGCGAGCTGTGCAGCGGCGGCCGAATCGGTGAGATTCAACTTGGCGGTCCCAGTATCAGTCGTGGCTATTGGCAAAATTCGTCAGCCACCGGGCAGGCTTTTATCGACGATATGGACGAGCACAACCGTTGGTTGCGCACCGGCGATTTGGGCTTCATTAAAGACGGCGCATTATTCGTTTCCGGACGGCTGAAAGACCTGATCATCATCCGCGGCCGCAACTATTATCCGCACGATCTGGAATATGCAATCGAAGCGGCGACGGACGCGTTAAATCCCGGCTGTGCGGCAGCTTTTGCGGTGGGTGAAGACGACGGTGAAAAACTGATTGTGCTGGCCGAACTGAAACGCAACCGCTTAAGACAGTCCGACTACCGGGCCGAGTTTGCCGCGATACGCGCCCGGCTGGTCGAAGAATGCGGCATACAGGCCGATACTGTGATGCTGTTGAAACCGGGTGCGATCTTGAAAACCAGCAGCGGCAAAATCAGGCGTTCGGCTTGTCGGCAGGCTTACGAGCAGCAGCAACTTAAGGTTGTGGCAGTCGATATATTGGGCGGCGAAAGCTGCGCAGCCTCCACCGGTTCCGAACCTGGAGATTGGGAACCGGCGCAACGGACTCTATTTCGTCAGGCCTTGCTGTCGGTTGCCGATGCGGAGGGCGCGAGTTTGCTGGCGTATTACTTAGTCGGGAAAGTGGCGGTGTTGTCGGGATTGGCTGTCGGGGCTGTGGATATAACGCAATCGTTGACCCGCCAGGGCATGGATTCACTGAAAGCGGTGGAACTGAAATATTTTATCGACGAGCTGCTGGCAATCGATTTTCCGGTGATGCAGCTGTTAGATAATCAGTCATTGGCGGCGTGCGCGGAGCAAGCTTTGCAGTTGGCGAAGTCAGGTCAAATACACTTAGTGCCGGTGGCATCCGAACACGACGGCGAGCAACCGTTATCGTTTGGGCAGCAGGCACTGTGGACAGTCAGCCGGATGGAGGACGACAGCGCGTTATATAACATGCAGGTTGCGATACGCATCTGCGGCAAGCCTGATAAAGCGGCATTAAACGGCGCATTGGTTAAGCTGTTCGAACGCCACGCACAATTACGCAGCGGTTTTCGGCTTAACCGGCAGACCCGGACTGTGCGCATTCCTCTGGCTGAGATTCAGCCCCAGCTGGATACAGTACCTTGCGACGATGAGCGGCAACGCAGGGACAATATCGCCGCTTTCATGCGTAAACCGTTCGATTTGGCATATGGACCGTTGCTGAGAGCCGCCTTGTTCAGCTGTGCCGACGACGATCATGTGCTGGTATTTTGCGCGCATCACATCGTTGTCGATTTTCGCTCGCTGTCGATACTGCTTGAAGAATTCAAAGCGTTTTATCTCGGACACGCTTTAACCTTGTCAAAACCGGCGGCAGGTTATGCCGAGTATGTGGCTTGGCAGTCGGCCTATCTGGCCGATCAGAGGGCAGAACAGGACTGGCAATATTGGCAAAAACAGTTGTCAGGCGAACTGCCGAAACTGGTTTTGCCGGTCGAACGGCAAACGTCCTGCTCACCGTCATGCCGGGGCCGAGCTGAAACGCTGACGTTCCCGCCGGATACGCTGCAACAGCTTAAACGGCTGGCCGCAGAGCAGCACACAACTTTATATACACTGTTGCTGACGATCTTCAAAACCCTGCTTTACCGCTACAGCGGCCAGCAGGATATCATTGTCGGTTCGCCGACGCTGGGCAGGCCGAAGCGGGAGTTTGCTGATGTTATCGGCTATTTCGTCAACCCGGTGGCGCTACGTTCGCATCCCGCAGCCGAGCTGTGTTTTAGCGATTATCTGGCGGAGGTCAACGCTACTGTGCTCGATGCACTGGAGCATCAGCATTATCCGTTTTCGCTGCTGGTGGAAAAATTGCAGCCTGAACGAGAGCAAGGGCAGCCGGCGTTTTACAGGGTTTGGTTTGGGTTGCAAAGCGGCGGCTCATCCGACGCTGCCGGGTTGGCGCTGGGTATACCGGGCATCAGTCTGGATTGGGCCGATATGTCGGCCGAAAGCTATGCGCAGGAAGAGATCTCCGCGCAATTCGATATCGCTTTGCTGATGGCGGAAACCGAGCAGGGTTTGGCGGCTTCGTTTCAGTACCGTAGCGATTTGTTATCCCGTGCCGCAGTGTTAAGACTGGCCGCCCATTTCCAGTGTCTGCTGCACGGCATACTTGCCAATCCCAAAGGTCGCTTATCGGAACTGCCGTTGCTGAGCGAGTCCGAGCGGAAGCAGTTGGCGGCATGGAATGCAACTTCCGTCGATTATTCCGGCAACACAATACATCGCGTTTTCGAGACCGTTGCCAAACAACGACCGCAAGCCGTCGCGCTGGTTTTCCGGGAACGGCATCTTGTCTATGCCGAGCTGAATGCGCTGGCCAATCGTTTGGCGCATCGTTTACGGGTGCAAGGTGCGGGCCCGGAAAAGCGCGTCGCTTTATGCATGCCGCGTTGCCCGGAATTGGTGGTGGGAATATTGGCAATCCTGAAAGCCGGCGCAGTTTATGTGCCGGTCGATCCGGCTTATCCCAAAGAAAGGCTGGCGTATTTGCTGCAGGATGCCGGTTGCGAATGGATACTGACTTGTACTGAACTGCTGCCAAATCCGGGCTATCAGGATATGGCGACAATTTGCGTCGATGATGTCGACGCCTATGCCAGGTACAGCAGCGATAACCCGGAAATACCGCTGTATGCCGATAACGCGGCCTATGTCATTTACACCTCGGGTTCGACCGGCAAGCCCAAAGGCGTAGTGGTTAGCCATGGCAACCTGATGCACAGCACCTGGGCCAGAAATACCTATTACAAGGAGCCGGTCGGCTGTTATCTGCTGCTGTCGTCGTTTGCGTTCGACAGTTCGGTGGCGGGGATTTTCTGGACGCTAAGCCAGGGTGGCTGTCTGTGCTTGCCGGAAGATAGTCAAATTAAAGACCCGGCCGCTCTGGGCGCGCTGATCGAATATCGGCGGGTAACGCATCTGCTGGCGCTGCCGTCGCTTTATGAACTGCTGCTGGAGCATGTGCCGACGGTTGCCCTGAAAACCTTGAAGAGCGTCGTCGTTGCCGGTGAAGCGTGTACTAATCCGCTGACTGAGCTGCATTTCAAACGCTTGTCTGATACGGCATTGTTTAATGAATACGGTCCCACCGAAGCCACGGTGTGGAGCAGTGTCTACGCCATTACGCAGCCGCAATGCGAAGACGCGGTACCGATAGGCAAACCGATAGTCAATATGCGCATCTATGTAGCGGACGATGCGCTGCAATTACTGCCGGTCGGCGTTGCCGGGGAGTTATTGATAGGCGGTGACGGCATCAGCCGAGGCTATCTCGATCAAGCCGGGTTGACTGCGGAAAGGTTTATTCCTGACCCGTTCGGCGCGACCGGCGACAGGTTGTACAGAACCGGCGACCGGGTGCGCTATCTGGCCGACGGGAATATCGAGTTCTTGGGTCGTCTCGATCAACAGGTCAAGATCAGGGGTTACCGGATAGAGTTGGGCGAAATCGAAGCCTGCTTGCTGCGGCATCCGTCTATAAAAGCGGCGGCAGTGGTTGTTAGGGAAGACGTGCCGGGCCATAAACGCTTGACCGCTTATCTGGTCGCGGAATCCGGCAATGCTACGGATATCGGAGGCTTAAAAGAGCATATCAAACACTGTTTGCCGGAGTACATGTTGCCTTCGGCTTGGCTATGGCTGGACGCGATGCCGTTGAACGCCAACGGCAAGCTGGATCGCAACGCGTTGTCCGCTTTAACAAACCCAATCGACAATGCACAGTCGTATGTTGCGCCGCGCGATGAGGCGGAAGAGGCCGTGGCCGACATTTGGCGAGAAGTGCTGGGCATCGGGCAGTTGGGCATTCATGACGATTTTTTCGATCTGGGAGGGCATTCGTTGGCTGGTGTGCAAGTGACGGTAAAAGTGCAAGAGCTGTTCAATATCGAAATACCGGTAAAGATTTTGTTCGAAGCCGCGACTGTCGCCAAGTTTGTCGACAGGATGGGGGAGTATCAGACAACAGAGTTGCTTGAGGCTATGGAATAGAAACGGGATTGAATAAAAACAAACCACGAAGGACACGAAGAAAGTTCCCGTTCCCACACACTACGGCAACGTCATTAAGTTAAGCATTGTAGGAGCGGTCCGTGCCCGCGATGAAGAATCTACAAATTTGCAATCGTTGCCAAAATATCGCGGGCACGGACCGCTCCTACTGAGTGTCGATATGCTAATGGCAGTGACACGCTGCTTGAGAACGCGGCCAAGCTTAGCGTATCGGCTTTGCACAACGAATTATTAGTTATCAGGAGCAAGAAATCATGAACGATAAAACCCTGTACCGCCTTGCCGACTCGACAGCGGTGGAAGCGCTGGTCGATAACTGGGTGGCTTGGCCGCATACTTTTTCGCCGGTGCCTTACAGTCTGCATATGTTGAATTACCAGAAGAAAAACCTGAGTTCGTATCTGAAAAATCCCGCGATTCATGTCAAATCCAGCGCCAACCCCAAGTTGCTGGGCGGACCGTTTGTCAATATTCCGGTCGAGCGAACGGCGGAGGTCGAGCAGATGCTGGAACGGATGGACGGCGAGCACGGGGGCAACCTGCAAATGGCTCGGGATTTGATCGATTTCCAGAACCTGTTGGATAAGGAAGCCACAGGGCAAAGCCTGGAACCGTATTACGCGATGTTGCCCGAGTCCCTGCGCGGCTATGTCGAATTACTGTACGACTACAACAACCGGCCTATCGTGCGTTGCATTGAAAGCCTGTTCTACAAAAGCCCGCATTACAAAAATCACCTGCAATCGCTGCGCCTGTTTACCCAGACTCATGATCGCGCCCGGCCTTACTATATGAGCACGCCGCGCCTGCCCGAAGATGACAGCATCGAATGGGCTATACCGTTTGCCAAAGCAAGCATCGACGAGTTGTTTAAGCTGGACAGCCAGCCTCGGCCTTTGGCTTATATACGCGAGGTATTGGGGCTCGATGCCGGTGATGACAACAAATTGATCAATCTGCTTACCGACCAGCCGCCGCGTTCGACTGAAGCCTGGCAAGGTGATGGCGTGCGGGTTCGCTATCTCGGGCATGCCAGCGTGTTAATCGAATATAACGGCATTGCAATTTTGATCGACCCTTTTATTGCCGTGCAGCCCAGCCAGGGCGGCATCGAGCGTTACAGTTTCCATGACTTACCGCCGCATATCGATTATGTGTTGATTACCCATGTCCATCACGATCACTACGTGTTCGAAACGCTACTGCGTCTTCGGCATAAAATCGGCTGTCTTGTGGTGCCGAAAAGCTCGGGCATTTTCTATGGTGACATTTCGATGAAGCTGCTGGCCCGTGAGTTGGGCTTTAACCATGTGATCGAAGTCGATCCGCTGGATACGATCCCATTTCCCGGCGGCGCTTTCGTCGCAGCACCGTTTCTTGGCGAACATAACGACCTGCCGTTTGCCAAAAGCGCTTACCTGATCAGTGCCGGGCAGCAGCGATTGCTGTTTGCAGCCGATTCCAACTGCCTGGACCGGCGCATGTACGAAAATCTGTATGCGGAGTACGGTCCTATCCAGACCGTATTTTTGGGCATGGAATGCATAGGCGCGCCGTTGTCCTGGGTATACGGACCGCTATTGCCGAAACTGCCCGAGCACAGCCATTGTCAGTCGCGGCGCTCGAAAGGCAGCGATGCCGATGCGGCTTTGAATCTGTTGGATGCGGTTAAAACCGAGCGAGTTTATATCTATGCGATCGGCCGCGAACCCTGGCTGCAATATTTCATGGCCCTGGAGCCGGAAGACGATGATGCCTATATCCGGGAAATCGGCAAAGTGCTGGAAGCCTGTCAAAGCAAAGGCTTTGCCGATGCGCGCAGATTGTATGGTAGGGATGAGATTCATTTGGGCGGTTGATGGGAGGCTGTTCCCGATTTCAAGCTAAGCCAAGAGCGTCCAGGTTTTAAAACCTGGACACCCTGAAATGACAGCGTCTTCTGATAGACGGTTAAAACTTCGGAAAAAATCATGGCCCACACAACGATGCAAAGCGCGTCAAACAGCGGCAAAGCCCAGCGCGCACAGTTAATTGCCCGGCTCAAAAAATCAGATACTCCAAACGCTGGAATTATCGGCAAACGCAACGGTAACACAATAGCGCCGTTATCCTATTCTCAGGAGCGCTTATGGATTATGTCGCAACTGGAACCGGACAACCCGATCTACAACGTCGCCGGAGCCGTGCAATTCGACGGCGTGTTGAATTGCCAAGCCTTGCAGCACAGTCTGGACGAGGTCGTCAGGCGCCATGAAATCCTGCGCAGCCGGTTTACCGAAGATGGCCAGCAGGCCTTACCAAGCAGCGGACTGCCTATGGCCAGCTTGGATCTTACAGGTTTCCAGCCGGATAAGGCGATGGAACAGTTCCAGCACTGCGCCGACGACTTTATCCAATGCCCGTTCCGACTTGCCGAACAGCCGCCGCTACGGGCGCTGCTGGCCGTATTCAGCGAACGGCGGCATATATTGCTGTTGACGCTGCATCATATCGTCTCGGACCGCTGGTCGGTCGGCGTGTTGATGCAGGAGGTCTCCGCATTATACGGCGCATACAGCCAAGGCAAGCCGTCGGCGTTGCCGGAATTGCCGATTCAATACGGCGATTTTTGCGTATGGCAACGCAGACAGCAGGAAAAATGGGCTAGGCATCTGGATTATTGGCGAAAGAAACTGACCGGCGCGCCGCCGTTGCTGGAATTGCCGGCCGACCGGCCGAGGCCGCCGGTGCCGAGCTACGTTGGCGACATGCACAACTTCGAAGTTGCCCCCGAATTAAATAGCGCGCTGAAAGAGCTGGGTAAGCAATACAACGTTACGCTGTTCATGGTGATGGCCGCCGCGTTCAACACGCTGCTGTACCGCTACACCGGCAGCAAGGATAACTGCATCGGTTATCCGGTGGCCGGGCGCAACCAAAGCCAAACGTCGGCTTTGATAGGCTTTTTTGTCAACACATTGGTGCTGCGTTGCCAATTGGAACCGGGCATGCCGTTCTCGGAGCTATTGTTGCAACTGCGCGAGCAGGCCTTGCAGGATCAGAATCATCAGGAACTTTCATTCGGCCAGTTGCTTGACGCGCTGAATCCGGTCCGCAATACCAGCCATGCGCCGTTGTTTCAGGTGATGCTGGCGGTGCAGAATGTGCCGATACCGGATTTTAGGATGCAGGATGTGTCGGCTAAGCCGTTGACCATGAATAACCGGACAGCCCAATTCGACCTGAGCTTGTTTATCGATGAACGTGACGGCAAGCTGCTAGGCAATTTCGAATACAGCGCCGATTTATTCGATGCTGAGACTATCACCAGAATGGCCGGGCATCTGCAAATATTGCTGGCCGGTATTGTCAGTAAGCCCAAAATCCCGCTGAATCAATTGCCGTTGATGTCTGAAGCGGAAACCAGGCAATTGCTTGACGACTGGAGTGGTGTAGGGCGTGCCGTGGACGCCTTAACCCCAAATGCACGCCCTACAGCGGATGCCCTGTTAATTCATCAGCTTTTTGAAGCACAGGCGCAAATGACGCCGGACAAAACGGCGCTGGCTTTTGCAGGTCAACGTATCGGTTACGGCGACCTTAACCGTCGTGCGGAGCTATGGGCGGAACGGCTATCGGATTTGGGGATTGGTCCCGAATGCAGGGTTGGCGTCTGTGCAGAACGTTCGGTAGAACTGATTGTCGGCTTGCTGGCCGTGCTCAAGGCCGGGGCCGCTTATGTTCCGTTGGATCCCGGCTATCCCGAAGAGCGCCTGGAGTTTATGCTGAACGATGCCGGTATCGAGCTGTTGCTGATCCAAAGCGCGTTGTCCGGTAAGTTTCAGCATCGCGCCGTCAACATGCTTTACCTGGATGAATATTCAGCCGAAGGCCAGGCACAACGCACTTCGTCTCGCCCGGTATCGCCAGGCAATACCGCTTATATCATTTATACCTCGGGTTCGACCGGACAGCCTAAAGGCGTTGCGGTCAGTCATCAGAACTTGCTGCATTCGACATTAGTCAGGACGAATTATTACCGCGAACCGTTGGGATGCTTTTTATTGTTGTCCTCGTTTGCGTTCGACAGCTCGGTTGCCGGGATATTCTGGACCTTAAGCCAAGGCGGATGCTTATGCCTGCCGCAACAGGAGGATTTGACCGATCCAGCAGCTTTGGCCGGACTGATTAATCGACACAATGTAACTCATTTGCTGGCCCTGCCGTCGTTTTATACGGCCATTGTCAATGACGGAAATCTGCCGAAGTTGAAATCGCTGCTGGGGGTTATCGTCGCAGGGGAGGCCTGTTCGGGCGATATCGCTGCAGAACATCGCAGAAAGTTACCGGCGGTTCAGTTTTACAACGAATATGGCCCCACGGAAGGCACGGTTTGGAGCACCGTTTACCGCAGCACAAAAGATGACGCGGGCGCCATGCTGCCGATAGGCCGGGCCATAGCTAACGTACGGGTTTATATTCTGGACCCGCAATACCAGCCGGTACCGATAGGCGTCAGCGGCGAATTGTATGTAGGCGGAGCCGGTTTGGCGCAAGGCTACCTGAACCGTCCGGCGCTGACTGCGGAAAAATTTATCCCCAACCCGTTCGCCGCCAACGGCGAGCGGCTCTATAAAACCGGCGATCTGGCGCGCTTTCGCGTCGATGGCGAGATAGAATTTTTAGGCCGCATCGACAACCAAGTCAAAATTCGCGGTTACCGGATCGAGTTGGGCGAAATCGAAACCCGCTTGCAGCAACATCCAGGCATCGAAGCCGCCGCCGTGTTGGCAAAAGAGGGCAACCAGGGCAATAAACGCCTGATTGCCTATATTGTCGGCCAATCGTCGTCTGTGCCGGAAACACAACACTTGCAGAGCTATCTTAGACAGAGCCTGCCCGATTACATGGTGCCGACGGTATTTGTCAGTTTGGAGAAACTGCCGTTGACGCCTAACGGAAAATTGGACGGCAAAGCCTTGCCCGAGCCGGACGATTCAGAGCAGGACAAGCGTCTGGGAGTCGCCCCGCGCAATGACGTCGAACAAACGCTGGCGGAAATCTGGAGCCAATTGCTCGGTGTACAAGGCTTAAGTATTCATGACAATTTCTTTAATCTGGGCGGCGATTCGATACTCAGTATTCAGGCGGTCAGCCGTGCGCATCAGGCCGGTTTAACTCTGACCGCCAAACAGCTGTTCCAAAATCAGACTATCGCCGAATTGGCGGCAGCGATTACAGAAACAGGCGTCGGCTTGGACGAGACCGGAACAAAATCGGCGGAACAGGGCCGAGTCACAGGCGAAGTGCCGCTAACACCCATTCAGCAATGGTTTTTCGATCTTGACCTGATTAATCCGCACCATTGGAACCAAACGCTACTATTGCAATCGACCATGCGGTTGGATTCGTCCATCTTGCAACAAGCCATCCTGCAACTGGTCGAGCATCACGATGCGCTACGCCTGACTTTTGCCGCGCAAGAGGATGGCCCGAAAGCCGTCAATCAACAAGAACTGCTTCCTTCATTTCTGTGCGTCGATCTGGATGCAATTGTGCCTGAGCAGCGGCAACAACATATTGCAACGATCTGCGCAGCGCAGCAGTGCAGTCTCAATCTGACTGAAGGGCCGTTGCTGGAGGTTGTGTTATTCGATAGCCGGGAAGCCGGTGAGCAACGATTATCATGGGTCATCCATCATCTGGTCGTTGATGCCGTATCGTGGCGGATTCTGCTGGAAGACCTGCATACGGTTTATCGGCAACTGGCTGACGGACAGGATATAAAACTGCCTGCGAAAACCACGTCTTTCAAACAATGGGCGACACAGTTGTCCGAGTATGCAAAAAGCGCCGCTGTACAAAATCAAGCCGATTATTGGCTGAACCGTCAACAAGCAGCCCGACTGCCGGTCGATTATCCGCAGGGACAAAACAGCGAAGCGAGTACGGCAACATCGACGGTCACGTTATCGGAAGCTGAAACCGAAGCTTTATTGCAACAAATACCTTCCGTATATCGAACTCGTATCAATGACATCCTGCTGGCCGCGTTAAGCCTAAGTTTAGCCGATTGGAGCGGCAATAATTCGGTGCTGATCGATCTGGAAAGCCACGGCCGCGAAGAACTGTTTGACGATATTGACCTGAACCGGACCGTCGGCTGGTTTAGCAGCGTTTATCCGGTGTTGTTCATGCTGCCGTCGGACAGAACGCCGGGCAACCTGATCAAGTCCATCAAGGAACAATTGCGGCACGTGCCCGGTAACGGCATCGGTTACGGCGTGTTGCGCTATCTCGGCGACGAAAAAACCGGCGCGGCATTAAAACAGCAGCCTGCCGCGCAGGTCATTTTCAACTATCTGGGCAGGCTCGATTCAGCCCTAGCGGCGGACAGTCCTTATCAATTGGCGGTGGAAGATAGCGGAGCGGGCATTGCTGCCAACAATCGACGCGCCCATGAGATTGACGTTATCGCTAAAATTCAGCAGGGAATCTTGCAGCTAGGTTTTAAATACAGCAGCGTGCGTTTTAACGGCAAGACCATAGAGATTTTGGGACATGCGTTTTTGCGCAATTTGCAAAACCTGATACGCCACTGCCTATTACCCGGTGTCGGCGGCTACACGCCTTCCGATTTTCCGCTGGCGCGCATCAGCCAGCAGGAATTGGACGGGTTAGTCTTAACGCCTGCGAGGATTGACGATATCTATCCGCTGACCCCGTTGCAACAAGGCTTGGTATTTCATAGTCTTTATGCGGAAGAATCGGGCGTTTATTGCATTTTGCTGGGCTGCCGGTTGGACGGAGCCATTAATGTTGCGGCTTTCAAACAGGCCTGGCAACAAACGATCGACAGGCACAGCATTCTGCGGACCGGTTTTTTGGTAAAGAACAGCGATATGCCGTTGCAATTTGTCCACCGCAATGGTGGTCCGCTGCCTTGGTTTGAACTGGATTGGCAACATCTTTCCAAAGAACAACAGCGACAGCATTGGCAGGATTTTCAAGCAGCCGAGTGGCAAGCCGGTTTTGATTTTGCAAAGCCGCCGCTGATGCGGCTGACGCTAATCCGCTGTTCGGACGATCGGCATTATTTTGCCTGGAGCTTTCACCATTTGTTGCAAGACGGCTGGAGCATGTCGTTAATACTCAAGGATGTTTTCGACTGTTATCAGGCCTTAAGCGCAGGCCGCGAAAGCCGGTTGCCCGCCGCCAAACCCTATCGTAATTATATCGAATGGATGCAGCGTCAGGATATGACGGCCGCTGAAACTTACTGGCGCAACACATTAGCCGGATTTGCCGCGCCTACGCCGCTGTTCATTGATAAAAAAGCCGATAACACGGTCAGCGGCAGTTATGGCCAGCAGAACCTGATGCTTTCCCGCGACAGTACCGCCCGTCTGCACAGCTACGCACAAAGCAACCGGTTGACGCTGAATACGCTGATACAGGGGGCATGGGCGATATTGCTGAGCCGGTACAGCGGCGAGCGGGATGTTATGTTCGGGGTAACGGTGTCGGGCAGGCCGACTGATCTGGACGGTATTGAAGCGATGGTCGGTTTGTTTATCAATACTTTACCGCTGCGAGTCCGGGTTCCGGCTGCCGCCGAGGTTACCGCTTGGTTGCAGCAGCTGTTGGAACACAATATGACGCTGCGACAGTACGAATACACCCCGTTGGTCAATATCAACGGCTGGAGCGAAATTCCCAGCGGCCGGGCCTTATTCGACAGTTTGCTGGTGTTCGAAAATTATCCCGTCGACAAGGTCTTGCGCGAACAGCTGGGCAGCTTGTCGATTGCCGACATTACCATTAAAGATCAAAGCCATTATCCGTTAACGGTTACCGCCGTTCCGGGAACACATTTGGAAATATCGATCAGCTATGATCAGCGATATTTCGATGAAAATTCAGTGTTGCGGATGCTCGGCCATTTTGTGGTGATTTTAGAAAGTTTTGCCGAGCAGCCCGAATCAAGGTTAGCCGAATTACCGTTATTGACCTTCGCGGAACAGCAGCAAATTCTGATGGATTGGAATGCAACCGGTGTCGACTATCGGCAAGATCAATGCATACACAGGCTTTTCGAAGCGCAAGTTGAAAAATCGCCGGATGCGATTGCGGCGGTGTTCGGAGAGCAAACATTGAGCTATGCCGAACTTAACGCCAAGGCCAATCAACTGGCGCGATGCCTGCATTCAAGAGTCGCGGGGCCTGAGCTGTTGGTCGGCGTTTGCCTGGAACGTTCGCTGGACATGGTGATAGCCTTATTAGGCATACTCAAAGCGGGCGGAGCCTATGTTCCATTGGATCCCGGTTATCCTCGTGAGCGTATCACTTATATGTTGAACGATGCAAGAGCGCCGATTCTTATTACCCAGGAAAATTTGCTGCCGTTGTTGACTGAAACAACAGTGCCGTATCTCTGTCTCGATAGCGATTGGCCGCTCATTGCAGCGGAGCCGTCGTCGAATTTGAACATTGCAGTACATCCGCAGCAATTGGCTTATGTGATCTATACCTCCGGCTCCACAGGACAACCTAAAGGAGTCATGGTTTCTCATCATGATGTGTTGCGTCTTTTTTATGCCACGGAACAGAAATTTAATTTCAACGAACAGGATGTTTGGACGATGTTTCATTCTTATGCATTTGATTTCTCAGTCTGGGAAATATGGGGGGCGCTGTTATACGGCGGACGGCTGGTGGTCGTGCCGTTTTGGCTTAGCCGGTCTCCGGTGGAATTCTACGATTTACTGGTAAAAGAACAGGTTACCGTCTTAAACCAAACGCCTTCCGCATTTCAGCAACTGGTTCGAATGGAGCAGGAACAGCTTGGCGAGCCTGGAAATTTGGCGCTGCGATTCGTTATTTTCGGCGGAGAATCCTTGGATTTGCAAAGCTTGAAACCGTGGTTCGACAAGCACGGCGACGAGAGCCCCTGTTTGGTCAATATGTATGGCATTACCGAAACCACTGTTCATGTGACGTTCCGTGAGCTAAGCCGAAAGGATTTGGCTGAATCAATGGGGAGTCCGATTGGCCGTCCTATTGACGATTTACAGGTGTATTTACTTGATGCCCGGCAGAATCTTTGCCCGATCAATGTAAATGGGGAATTAAATGTCGGCGGTGCAGGGCTGGCCAGAGGGTATCTCAATCGCCCTGATTTGACCGCAGAGCGATTTATTCCGAATCCGTACGGGGAACCCGGAAGCCGGTTGTATAAGAGCGGCGATTTGGCTTGCTATCGACCTTACGGCGACATCGACTACTTGGGTCGAATCGATCATCAAGTCAAAATCAGGGGCTTTAGAATTGAGCTCGGGGAAATAGAAGCCCGGTTACAGGAACATCGGGATATTAAACACGCGGCCGTATTAGCCAGGGAAGACCAGCCCGGCGATAAGCGTCTGGTTGCCTATATCGTTGCAGCCCGGCCTGAGTCAATCAATACCGAACAACTGCGCGCTTATCTGGCTGAGAAGCTGCCTGACTATATGGTCCCGAGTGCGTTTGTTTATCTCGAGACAATGCCGCTGTCGTCGAACGGCAAGCTTGACCGGAAAGCTCTGCCGGTACCGGACCGGCAAGCACATCGGCAAATTGTTTATGTCGCACCGCGTAACGATACCGAGGAAATTCTGGCCGCTATCTGGTCGGACATTCTGGCTGTTGAAAAGGTGGGCATCGACGATGACTTTTTCGAACTGGGCGGGCATTCCCTGACCGCCACGCAACTCGTTTCCCGGATTAATAAAAGTTTTCAATTGGAACTGGCGCTGCGTGAGGTGTTTGAAGTATCCACCGTCGCCGGGCTCGCCCTGGTCGTTGAGGATCGGCTGATTGAAAAGCTGGAAGCCTTGTCCGAACACGAAGTCGAACATCTCAACCAAAATAATATGCTTGCGGTATAGAACAATGCAAAAAACTAATGAATTATCCAATCGTCGGGCGCATTTGTCCGAAACCAAGCAAGCCATGCTGGAGCAACTTTTAAAAGGCAAGGTTAAAGCTGGTACTTCCGGCGACATCATCCAGCCGCGCCCTGAATCGGCAGTGGAACTATCCTGTTCCCAGCAACGGCTGTTTTTTCTGGATCATCTGCAATCGCTTGCTGTTGCTTACAACATGCCTGCGGCATTGCAGCTTAAAGGGACGCTTTGTCTTGCCGCGTTAGAGCAAGCTTTGGATGAGATAGTCCGCCGGCATGAGGTTTTACGTACTGTGTTTGTTCAGGAGGGCAAACAGATCCGGCAAAAAATGACGCCGGTTTTAAACCTGGCTTGTCCTGTTGCCGAGCTTAACGATTTAGCGGATGAGCTGCGGCAAACGGAAACACAACGGTTGCATCAACAAGAACTGCATAAACCGTTCGATCTGGCGCAGGGGCCGTTGCTGCGCGTCAATCTGATACAGCAGGCCGCAGACCGCTACCTGCTGTTATTTACGCTGCATCACATCATCTCGGACGGCTGGTCTATCGGCATCCTGGTTCGCGAATTTTCCGAGCTTTACCGGGCTTTTATTGAAGGCCGTCCTTCGCCGCTCTCCGAACTCCCGATTCAATACGCCGATTTTGCCTATTGGCAAAAACAGTGGCTGCAAAGTGCGGCCTATGAAAAACAGCTGGCCTATTGGCAACGGCAATTACAGGGTGCTCCCGATACCCTGGCGTTGCCTACAGACAGGTCGAGGCCCGCGCAACCAAGCCATCGCGGCGCCAATTATCATTTTTCGGTACCGGACACGCTGTCCGCACAACTTAACAGCTTAAGCCGCCGACACGGTGTGTCCGTCTTTACCACCTTGCTGAGCGCATTCAATGTATTGCTGTACCGCTATACCGCACAACACGATATCTGCATCGGCACGCCTGTCGCCAATCGCAACCGGCAGGAATTGGAAGGACTCATCGGCCTGTTCGTCAACACGCTGGTGTTGCGTAGCGATCTGTCGGGTAATCCGGCGTTTTCCGGCTTACTTAAGCAAACCGGGAACAGGGTTCTGGAAGCCCAGGCTAATCAAGACCTGCCGTTTGACAAACTGGTGGAAGCGGTTTCCGGCGTACGCGATTTAAATCAAACACCGCTGTTTCAGGTGCTGTTTGTTATGCAAAACACGCCTTCCGAAACTTTCAGCCTGCCGGGGCTGCAACTGATGCAGGGCAACGCGGAAACCCAAACGGCCAAATTCGATTTGTCCTTATTGCTGACGGAAACCCATGCAGGTTTGCAGGCGGTTTTCGAATATAACACCGACTTGTTCGAGCAGGCGACGATGCAGCGCTGGTCGCAGCATTACCTCAACTTATTGCAAGCTATAGTCAGTCGGCCGGACCTGCGCATTGCCGAACTGCCTTTGCTGAGTCCGGCCGAGAACCGGCAAATTCTGCTCGACTGGAACGCCACACAAGTTCGCTTTCCGCAAGATCGGTGGATACATCAATTATTCGAGCAACAGGTTGAAGTTACGCCGGATGCCGTTGCGGTTATTTTCGAGCAGCGCTTTTTAAGCTATGCCGAACTCAATATCAGGGCCAACCAGTTAGCGCATTATTTACAGGGCGGCGGTATCGGGCCGGATGTGCGGGTGGGCGTCTGCATGGAGCGTTCTTTGGAGTTGGTGATTGCTCTGCTGGCCGTGCTCAAGGCGGGTGGCGCTTATGTGCCGCTGGATCCCGGCTATCCTCAGGAGCGGCTGGATTTTATGCTGAGCGATGTCAACGCGCCGGTCGTTTTGACCCAGAGCCCTTTGCTAAGCAAGCTCGCCGCAAGTTCGGCAAAGCTGCTGTGCCTGGACACACAATGGCCGGAGCTGGCCGGTGAAGCGGTCGTCAACCCGGAGGTAGCCTTGTTGCCGGAACATCTGGCGTATTGCATTTATACCTCCGGCTCGACCGGAAAGCCGAAAGGCGCGGACGTGCCGCATCAAGGGATTTTGAACCGTCTGCAGTGGATGCAGGCGGAATACAAGCTCGATTCCGATGACCGGGTATTGCAAAAAACCCCGTTCAGTTTTGATGTCTCGGTCTGGGAGTTTTTCTGGCCGTTAATGACTGGTGCGACACTGGTCGTGGCTGCGCCGGAACAGCATAAAGACAGCAGGGCGCTGATTGAGCTGATCAAGCGGCAGCGGGTGACTACGGTGCATTTCGTACCGTCCATGTTGCAAGCCTTTCTCGATACGCCGGGCGTGGAAACCTGCACGTCCTTGACACGGGTTATTTGCAGCGGCGAAGCCCTATCCGCCGAGCTGGTCAGGCGTTTTTACCAACACTCCGGCGCAAAACTCCACAACCTGTACGGACCGACCGAAGCTTCGGTCGATGTCAGTTATTGGGCGTGCCGGCCGGATACCGGCGATGCCGTGCCCATCGGCAAGCCGATTGCCAATATCGAACTGTATATCCTGGACCGGCAGCTTAATCCGGTGCCGGTCGGCATTCCCGGCGAGCTGCATATCGGCGGTACCGGCCTGGCTCGCGGTTATCTGAACCGGGCCGGGCTCAGCGCCGAAAAATTCATTCCCAACCCGTTTTGTGCCGCGGGCAGTCGTTTATATAAAACCGGCGACCTGAGCCGTTTCCGCGCCGACGGCAACATTGAATACTTGGGCCGGATCGACCATCAAGTCAAAATCAGGGGCTTTAGAATTGAGCTCGGGGAAATAGAAGCCCGGTTGCAGGAGCATGCCGGTATTAAAGAAGCCGCTGTTTTGGCACGGGAAGACCTGCCCGGCGACAAACGTCTGGTTGCCTATGTCGTCCCCGTCAATCCGGACGCTATCGATGCCGAACAACTGCGCGCTTATCTGGCTGAGCAATTGCCCGAGTACATGGTGCCGGGCGCATTTGTTTATCTGGATGCGATGCCGTTATCGCCGAACGGTAAATTGGATCGTAAAGCCCTGCCTGCGCCTGACCGGCAGGCACAGCGGCAAACCGCTTATGTCGCACCGGGTAACGGCACCGAACAGGCGCTTGCCGCAATCTGGGCGGACGTTCTGGGTTTGGAGCCGGTCGGTATCGAAGACAATTTCTTTGCTCTGGGCGGCGATTCCATACGCAGTTTGCAGGTCATTAATTTGGCTAAAGAATGCGGTATCGAGTTTAGCCTGGAACAGCTTTACCGGCATGGCACGATCCGTGGTTTGGCGGCGTTATCGGGGGCGTCCGCTATGCCGGTCGCACCGCAGTCGCCGTTCGCTTTAATCACCGAGCATGACCGGGCCTTGTTGCCGGGTGCGGTCGAGGATGCTTATCCGTTGTCGACATTACAGGCCGGTATGATTTTTCATAGCGAATACGATAAAGCCGCTTACCATCTGGTAGACAGTGTCGAGCTCCGTTGCGAATTGAATAGCCAGGTGTTACAAACCGCAATTCGGCAGACGGTGGACCGGCATCCGGTGCTAAGAACGGCTTTTGATATGGGCGGCTACAGTGAGCCGTTGCAACTGGTTTTCAGTGCCGATAAAGTTTTCGCCGAGATCGCAGTTGAAGACTGGCGCGATTTATCAGCCGAACTGCAACGGCAACAATTCAAGCTCTGGCTGGAGATGGAAAAATCCAGTTCCTTTGTCATTACACAAGCGCCGTTGATCCGTTTTCATATCCACCGCTTCAGCGACGACCGCTTTCGCTTCACGGTCACCGAGCATCACGCGATACTCGACGGTTGGAGTCTGGTTGCGATGCTGAACGAGATTTTTAAGCGCTATACCGCGTTAATCAAAGGTCATGCAGAGGCAACGGAATCAGTTCCGGCCAATGCATTGCGGGATCTGGTGGACTGGGAACGCAAGGCAATCCAATCCGAGCCTCATCGCCGGTACTGGCGGCAAAAACTGGCGGATGCCCGGCATTCCACGTTGCCGTCCGGCATCAATGGGCAAACCGGGAATAAAGCCAAACAGCTGATAACGTTATCGCCGGAACTTACCCAGGGTTTGCAGGCCTTGGCGCAATCGCTGGCAGTACCGCTGAAAACGGTACTACTGAGCGCGCATCTTAAAGTGCTCAGTATGCTGTACGGAGAAAGCAACATCACTACCGGGCTGGTTTGTAGTGTTCGGCCCGAAACAGCCGACGCGGATCGGGCCTTGGGCGTTTTTTTAAACACCTTGCCGTTTCCGATGCAACTGGACGGCGGGAACTGGCGGGATTTGATCCTTAAGGTGTTCGCCGCCGAACAGGAATTGCTCAAATTCCGCTTTTATCCGTTGGCGCAAATTCAGCAGGAACATGAGCGGGCGGCTTTATTCGATGCGATGTTCTACTACCTTCACTATCACATCGCAGGCGATTTGTTACAGTCCGATGAGCTGAAAATTCTGGATTGGGATGATCATATTCAGGCGATTTTTACTTTAAACGTCGCCTTCCATCTGGACATTCAAAGTTCGCAATTGCAAGTTGTGGTCGCTGTCGATGACAAGAAATTATCCGGCGCTCAAGTCGACAGTATTATCGAATATTTAGTTAATGTGCTGACCGATATTGCGCAGAATCCATCGCATCGCCATGACCGGCAAAGTTTTCTGCCCGCTCGCGAACAGCGCCGGTTAACTGTCGATTGGAATAATACCGCCGTTGACTATCCCCGGTACCGTGGCCTGCACCAATACTTTGAACAACAGGCAGCCGATACGCCGGACGCGCTTGCCGTTGTCTTTGAAGACCGTTCTTTGACTTATGCCGAACTTAACGCCAAAGCCAATCAGTTGGCGCATTACCTGACAGACCGGGGCGTCGGCCCGGATATGTTAGTGGCCGTTTGCCTGCAACGCTCCCTGGACATGATGGTTGCGCTGCTGGGCATACTCAAGGCCGGTGGGGCTTATGTGCCTCTCGACCCGAACTATCCGGCTGAACGTTTGACCTACATGCTGGAGGATTGTGCGCCGGTAGCGCTGCTGACTCAGCTGGCGTTACAAGATCGATTTTCTACAAAAAACATTCCCAAACTAGTACTGGATGGCGATGAGGATCCGGCTATTGCACGGCAGACGAAATGCAATCCCGATCCTGCAGCGCTTGGGTTGACCGTCCGGCATTTGGCCTATGTTATTTATACATCCGGTTCAACGGGACAGCCTAAAGGCGTGATGATAGAACATTCGAATGCGCTGAACTTTATCGCATGGGCAAAAGCGAGCTTTCCTTATCGACAGTTGGCGCATACTTTATTTTCGACCTCGATCAATTTCGACCTGGCCGTCTATGAAATTTTTGTTCCGCTCAGTTCGGGAGCGACGGTTCATCTTGTCGAAAACCTGCTGGCAGTCAATGATTCATGCGCGGGCATTACCCATATCAATACCGTGCCATCGGTCATCAATGCGCTAAACGGCACAGGGCAAATTCCGCATTCGGTGCAATCGGTCAATTTGGCAGGCGAGCCGTTAAAGCAAGCTTTGGTTGACGGTATTTTTGCTTCGACGCAGGTGCAAACGGTTAACAATCTTTACGGTCCAACAGAAACGACCACTTATTCCACCTGGGTATCGATAGCGAAAGCACAGACATTTCCGGCTCATATCGGGCGGCCTATCGCCAACACGCAAATTTATATTCTCGATGCGCAATTGCAACCCGTACCGCCGGGTGTATCGGGCGAAATATACATCGGCGGCGCCGGGGTCGCGCGAGGTTATCTGAATCGGCCCGAGCTTACCGCGGCACGTTTCATTGCCGATCCTTTCAATACCGACGCCAAGGACAATGCCCGTCTTTACAGAACCGGTGATTTAGGGCGGTGGTTGGAAAAAGGCAATATCGAGTATTTGGGGCGCAATGACTTCCAGGTCAAAATCCGGGGTTTCCGTATTGAATTGGGCGAAATAGAAGCTCAACTCGCCCTTTGTGACGGTGTACGCGAAGCCGTCGTTATTGCCCGTGAAGATAAGCCGAACGATCTACGGCTGGTCGCTTATTTGTTGACTCAGGACAACATCGAACTGTCGCCGGCTGAATTACGCAGCCGGCTTGCGGTGGTTTTGGCCGATTACATGATACCCAGCGCCTTTGTTTGTTTGCCCGCCTTTCCGCTGCTGCCGAACGGCAAGCTTAATCGCAAGGGTTTGCCGCAACCGGAAATCAGTGAGATGTCCACACAGGACTATGTCGCACCGCGCAGCGCAACGGAAATAATTCTGGCGGAAATATGGGGGGACATTCTGGGCATTGAAAAAGTCGGTATCAAGGACAACTTTTTCGATTTGGGCGGACATTCGCTATTGGCGACTCAGCTGGTATCCCGATTGTGCAACCGATTTAAAATCGAATTGCCGCTGAAAATGCTGTTTGAAGCCAATACGCTTGAAAAACTGGCCGAAACAGTCGATCTGGCAGTGTGGGCCGGTAACAATGCGAGCAAGCTGCGATCAGACGATGAAACCATTTACGAGGAAATAGAATTATGATGGAGACCGAGTTGCTGGCTACCTTACGCGATTTAAACATTAAGGTTTATGTTGAAGACGGCAGTTTAAAATGTAAGGCTCCGCAGAATACTTTAACCGATGAAATCAAAACGCTGCTTAAAACCAGAAAAGAGCAGTTGATTGAAATTCTGTCCCAGGCTGAACAATATAACGATGCGCCGATAACGCCTGTTTTACGCACTATCCCCATTCCGCTTTCATACGCTCAGCAACGCTTATGGTTTCTGGATCAATTGGAATCCGGCAGCGCTTTTTACAATATACCGATTGCGCTGAATTTGAGCGGCCGGTTGAATGTTTTAGCGTTACAACAAAGCATTAACGAAGTGGTCCGGCGACATGAAAGCCTGCGCACCGCTTTTGTTACGGTAAACGGGCAGCCGATGCAGGAACTCAAGCCCGATCTTGTCGTTCCCATCATGCAGGTGGACATGACCCTGTTGTCCGGGCAGGCGCGGCAAACATCAATACAAAGTTTGTGCGGACAGGAAATCGCAAAACCGTTTGCGTTATCAAGCGATCCATTAATCCGCATTACATTGATCAATTTATGTCAAGGTGACAGACAGGAATATATTCTGTTGATGACCTTGCACCATATCGTGTCCGACGGCTGGTCGTCAGCGCTATTGACCCGTGAATTCGTCGCGCTGTATCAGGCTTTCAGTGCAGGCAAGCCGTCTCCATTAACGGAGTTGGCTATCCAATATGCCGATTTTGCCTACTGGCAACGGCAATGGTTAAGCGGCGACATTTTGCAACGGCAAATTGATTACTGGCAAAAACAACTGAACGGCATACCTGAGCTGTTGGAGTTGCCGACCGATTTTCCAAGGCCGCCGGTCATTAGCTATTGCGGGGCAAATTACACCTTCAGCATACCGCTTGCGTTGGCGGAACAATTCCGGGCTTTAAGCCGACAGCATAATGCCACCCTGTTTATGGCCTTATTGGCGGCCTTTAATGTCTTGTTATTCCGTTACAGTCACCAGCAGGATGTGTGTGTCGGCACTCCGGTTGCCAATCGTAATAAACTGCAAATAGAAGGCTTGATAGGTTTTTTCGTCAATACGCTGGTGTTGCGCACCGATTTGTCGGGTGATCCGCAATTTAACGAATTATTGGCCCAAGTCAAAGGCACCGTCCTGGATGCCCAGAAGTATCAGGATCTGCCTTTTGATCAAGTGGTCGATATTTTAAAGTTTGACCGTAACAGGAGTTACAACCCTTTATTTCAGGTATGGTTTACCTTGCAGAATGCAACACAGCAAGCGCTGGAAATACCGGGTTTAATTATCGGCAACGTGGAAGGCGAAAATACGGTCTCCAAATTCGATCTGGCCTTGCACTTACAGGAACAGGAAAACGGCTTATTGACCGGTGTGTTCGAATATAACACCGACTTGTTCGAGCATCGTACGATAGTCCGGCTGGCCGATCATTATCTGACTTTATTGCAAAGCATCGTCAGCCGGCCGCAAGCCCGGTTGAGTGCATTACCGATTTTGACTCGGGCGGAAAAACAGCAAATCCTGAGAGATTGGAACAACACTCAAGCCGATTGCCCGGAGGGGCTGTGTCTTCAGCAATTATTCGAGCAGCAGGTTGAACTTACACCGAATGCGGTCGCTGCGGTATTTGAGCAGCAGTCTGTCAGTTATGCCGATCTTAATGCTAAAGCCAACCAGTTAGCCCATTTTCTGCGTGGTAAAGGCGTCGGTGCCGAAGTGCCGGTGGGCTTGTGCGTCGAACGATCATTGACGATGGTTATCGGCTTATTGGGTATTTTGAAGGCCGGCGGCGCTTACGTGCCGCTGGACCCGGATTATCCTGACGAACGCTTGCGGTATATGGTGCAAGACATACAAACGCCTATCCTGTTGACGCAACAGCTGTTAGTCGAAAAATTGCCCGGCTGCGGCGCTGAGATTATATGCCTGGATCAGCGTTGGCCGGAGATAGGCCAATATCCTTCGCATAACCCTGCTGTCGAAAATAACCCGCTTGATTTGGCTTATATCATTTATACCTCCGGTTCTACCGGAAAACCGAAAGGCGTTATGGTCTCGCATCGCAATGCCGTGCATTCCACGTCGGCCAGATTCTCCGCTTATCGAGACAGGGTGCAGGCCTTTTTGCTGCTTTCTTCTTTCGCGTTCGACAGTTCCATTGCCGGAATATTCTGGACATTAGGGCAGGGCGGATGTTTATGCCTGCCTTCGCATAACGGTGCCAAAGATCCGGTCATGCTGGGCCGTATCATGGCTCGCCAGCAAGTTTCGCACTTGCTGGCGTTGCCTTCGCTTTACGCATTATTGTTGAAACAGCTGCCCGCCCAACTGCAATCGCTGAAAACCGTCATTGTGGCAGGCGAGTCGTGCCCGACCGAAGTCGTCAAACAGCACTATGCGGTACTGCCCGAAGTCTATTTATATAATGAATACGGGCCTACCGAAGCCACGGTATGGAGCAGTGTTTATCCGGCAGGAATTGATGATATCGACCGGCCCTTATCAATAGGTCGCCCGATAGACAATGTGCAAATCTATCTATTGGATCGTACCGGTTCACCTGTACCTGTCGGCGTTCAGGGCGAACTTTATGTCGGCGGCGCAGGTGTGGCGCGCGGTTACCTGAACCATCCCGAGTTGACTGCGGAAAAGTTCGTACCGAATCCGTTTAATGAAGCAGGCAGCCGTTTATATAAAACCGGCGACTTGGCCCGTTATCGCCCGGACGGTAATATCGAATTCCTGGGCCGTGTCGATCATCAGGTCAAAATACGCGGATTTAGAATCGAACTCGGTGAAATAGAAACGCGGCTTCTGGCGTATCCCGAGGTAATAGAAACGGCTGTGCTGGCGCGTGAGGATCAATCTGGAAACAAGCAGCTTATTGCTTATGTCGTCGGTCATCCGGATTACCTGCCGGATTCGGCCGCCTTACGCGAACACCTGAAAGCCGTCTTGCCGGATTATATGCTGCCGACCGCTTTCGTCTTTCTTGAGAATATGCCGTTAAGCGCTAACGGCAAGATTGATCGCAAGAGTTTATTGGCGATTAATGCCGATGCGCCGGTAACAACACAACATAGCCTGGCTGCCACGCCGACGGAGAAAAAACTGGCGCAAGTCTGGGCCGAGTTGTTGATGATAGAGTTGCCGGACAGCGGAGCCAATTTTTTCGACTTGGGCGGCCATTCCTTGCTGGCTATAGAACTGGTGTTTGCCGTGCAAAAAGCATTCGGCATCGAGCTGATGTTGGTAGACATATTCGATCAGCCAACGCTGGCCGGGCAGGCTCGATTGATTGATGGAGACCCAACCGATAATTCGCAAAAAGACATATTAATTGAGTTGGAGGCCGATGCCGAACTCGCCCCCGACATTATTGCTATTCCATCGGCTCCTATCAATATCGCTAATGCGCAAGCCTCATTTTTAACTGGCGCAACCGGTTTTCTCGGCGCATTTCTATTGGCTGAGCTGCTGAAACAGACGCGAGCCGACATCTATTGCCTGATCAGGGCGGACAATGAACAAGGAGCCGCGGAAAGATTAAAGCAACAACTCAGTCGTTATGAACTCTTGGAGCACATCGATTTCAAACGGGTTATTCCTGTGTGTGGCGACTTATCAAGCGACCGGCTGGGCCTTAGCGAACAGCGGTATCGCGAAATTGCCGCGCAGGTGGATGTTATTTATCACAACGGCGCACTGGTCAATTTCATTCAGCCATACCGGACTTTAAAACCGGCTAATGTAGCGGGTACGCAGGAAGTGTTGCGTTTGGCCTGCACGGAAAAACCCAAGGCCATTCATTATGTTTCAACGCTGTCGGTGTTCAGCGAGAAAGCCCCGATCCATCCTCACGGATTCAGCGAATATGATGAACCAAGGCTGACAGTAAATCTCGATAACGGTTATGCCCAAAGCAAATGGGTGGCGGAGCAACTGGTCAGGAAGGCTGGCGATCGTGGTTTCCAGGTTAGTATTTATCGACCGGCAACGGTTGCCGGCGATACCCGCAACGGTATATGGAATGTTGACGATTTTCTCTGCCGATTGCTGAAAGGCTGTATACAACTGGGTTTTGTGCCTGAAGGCAATAGCCGAATGGATATGGCGCCGGTCGATTATATGAGCAGGGCTATTGTCTCGCTATCGTTGCTGCCGAGTTCCATCGCCGGCTGTTTTCATTTAAATCATCCCATCCCGCCCTGTTCCGATGAATTGGTCGATTGGTTTTGCCGGTCAGGCTATCTTCTGGATCGTATCCCTTATCAAGACTGGGTGAAAAAGGTGCTGGCGACCGCGGAGGACGAGCGCAAAGACTTTGCCTTATTGCCGTTGCTGTCGATGTTTTCGGATCAAAACCGGGAGGATGAGACGGAATTATCAGAAGAAAACAGTATTCGCTACGATTGCCGGGAAACGCAAAGGATTTTGTCCGGACTCGGTATCGAGTGCGCTTTGCTGGATGGCGAGTTATTGACGCGTTATCAAGACTATTTCAGGCGGAGCGGGTTTGTTCGGGAGCCTGATCATTATCAAGAGCAATTATTTTAAACAAAATGATTTTTGCGGGTGGGGTGGATTTTAAGCTTGCTCGTCTACTTTTTGTAAATGCATAGCTTGTACTGACAATAATATCCGCGCGTCATTAGGTTCGGTTTTTTCCAGAACTCACCGCGAGCACGAAACGACTAAGGAAAACTCTAGAATGGTTAATAAGAAGAACGCTTTTTTCGGTGAAATGGCGGTTAATTCAGGAAAAAAGATCGGGACATGCCTCATGAGTGGGGTTTTTATTTTAACGTTTTGTCATGCGCTACCGGCGTTATCGGAAACAGGCAACGCCCCAAAAGTCCAATTTGATTTACCGGCCGGTGATTTGGCTACAGCATTGACTCGTTTCGCGGAGAAAACGGGAATGGAGTTAAGTTATCCGGCCGCTATGACCGCAGGAGCAAAATCCAAGCCGCTGAAGGGCAGCTATAGCACCCAAGACGGACTGAATGAACTATTGCGGGGCACCGGCTTGGCTTATCGCCAGACTGGGGATAATAGCGTTACTTTGCAGAAGGTGGCTGTTGCGGATACGAAAGCGAATGCTTCCACCCTAAAAGCTATTACTGTGACAGGTACAAAAAGCTATGCGGCCGACACCGGCTACGCTGCTATCAATGCCACTACCGGCACCAAAACCGATACGCCGTTATTCGATACCCCTATTTCCGTGCAAGTGGTACCGAAAGCGGTCATCGACGACCAGCAGGCTATCGGTCTGGAAAATACGCTTAAGAACGTCAGCGGCGTTGCCAAAGGCTTTGGCTTTGGCAGCGACAAAGATGAAAACATATTCATTCGCGGCTTTGACAACGGGGGAAATATTTACCGAGACGGCGTGTTGATGCCAAATACGCCGATTTCGTTGGCCAATGCCGAGCGCGTTGAAGTGCTGAAAGGGCCGTCAGCCATGCTGTACGGACGCGCTCAGCCGGGCGGCCTGGTTAATATTGTCACCAAAAGACCGCAAGCCGAGGCTTATTATTCGCTGCAACAGCAATTCGGCTCTTTCGATACTTATCGTACTCTGCTGGATGCCACCAATAAAATCACCGAGGATGGCTCGCTGGCTTATCGGGTCAATTACGAGCATTTGGATGCCGGTTCATTCCGGGATAATCATCCCACGACTCGCGATTTTGTCGCCCCTAGCCTGACTTGGAAGATTACCGACAAAACCCAGCTGGACTTGGATTTTATGTATCAGAATGTCAAAGCCGTCGCCGATTCCGGCATCCCTTACAGTCTGCAACTGACCGGTGCGATTCCGGGAAAAATTCCGATAAATTTTTCCGGCAATGAACCGACCGATTATGCCAATAGGGAATCCTATACCGGCGGTGTGACGCTAACCCATAACTTCAACAAAGATTGGAAAGTCCGCGCTAAATTTTCGACCCATAACCAAACCTATTTAACAGCACAGACTTCTTCGAATGGGAACGCCGATCTTTTGGGGAATTTGTTGCGGGGTTTTGTAAAAACCAGCGATGACTTCCACAACCAATACGGCACTGTTGATATAACAGGACATTTCACAACAGGGCCTTTGAAGCATGCTGTACTCCTAGGCGCCGACTATTATCATTCTAAAGGCAGGAATCTTAATGCTTTTAGCGGGGACGTTCCGACGATCAATGTGTTTAATCCGCAATACGGTTTTAATAGCCTAAGCAATCTTCCGTTGGGTAACCAAAACGACAATATCAATGAATGGTATGGGATTTACCTGCAAGATCAAATTTCGTTGTGGGATAAATGGCACTTATTAATGGGCGGCCGCTTCGATAATGCTGTGTACAACGGCTATGACGCTCAGGGGGTTTCCACCGATCATACCGACGACGACAATTTCAGTCCGCGTATAGGCTTGTTATACCAACCTGTTTCCTGGCTGGGAGCCTACGTAAATTATGTCAGCGGCTTCAATGCATTTAATCAGGGGCGGCCGATAGAGGGTTCGTCATTTGCGCCGGAAAAATCCAAGGAAATGGAATTCGGTTTAAAAGGCGAATGGCTGGATGGCAGATTGCGTTCTAACTTGGCTTTCTTTGAGTTGACAAAAACGAATGTTAAATCGCAATTGCCGGCACCTTTTGACAGTTTTTACGCGACAACGGGAGCACAACGCAGCCGCGGTATTGAATATGATCTGCAAGGGCAATTGACTGATTACTGGAATGTAATCAGTACTTATACTTATACCGAAGCAGTTGTCACCCAAGGCAATGATTCGCCATTCAGCGGCGTGGGCAAAGCGGGCGACCGCTTCGCGAATATCCCCAGAAATGCTGCAAGTTTTTGGTCGACTTATGATTTTTCAAGATTCGGTGCTAAAGGCTTTAGCGCCGGGGCGGGCGTCTATCTGGTCGGCAGACGCGAAGGCAATGTCAATAACAGTTTCCAAATACCCGGCTACGCACGGGTTGACACTATGCTGAAGTATCAACATCCGGTAGGCCCATCCAAGCTTACCTTGCAATTTAATATAGAAAACCTGCTGGATAAAGAATACATCGCCTCCAGTAACGGCTATGGCGATTTTATCTTTCAAACTCTGCCGGGCGCACCACGCACTTTCCTGGGTTCGGTCAAGGTGGAGTTTTAACGGGCCGAGTAAAAGTCGGGTTGCGTACTTTATGCAGCCCGGCTTTTTAATGCCATACCAGTCTCTTGGGTTAGCGGCGAATCGATTAATCCAAGCTCATGCACTGAAAATGCCTGATGGATACGGTTCGAAAACGAAGCCATAGATGGTCATCCACTACTTGATAATGATCTCAAAAACAGCCAGCAACTCCTTATTTGACATCAAAACCCGCCGCAAGCTGTGGTTGAGGGTGCATCTTTATATCGGTTTGTTCGCCGGCGCCGTATTTGTACTCATTGGTTTAGCGGGCAGCTTGTCGGTATTTGGGCCGGAAATCGACTCGGCAGTGAATCCGGCGCTTAAAAAAGTACAAGGCTATCCTGCACAAGCGGCTTATCGGTCTTTGGATGAGATTGCAGCGGCGGCTAAGGCGGTTATTCCGAAACAGGGCCGGCCGTATGCCTTTGTATTTCCCGGTCGGCAGGATGAAGCGTTTATTATTACTTACAGTACGCCTGCACAGGTCCTGGGGCAAAGCGAATGGCATCAGGTGTTTGTTAATCCTTACAATGCCGACACCCTCGGACAACGGCTGATGTTTGACACAGGCAATCCGTGGCGAGGCAGCCTGATGAATTTTTTCGTGCGTTTTCATTACACACTGGCTTTGGGTGAAGCAGGACGCACGATTGTCGGCATTGTCGCGTTGTTTCTACTATTTTCAGTATTGACAGGGCTGATAGTTTGGTGGCCAAGCTCAGGCAAGCTTATGCAGGCTTTAACCATTAAAAGTCACGCCAGCGCCGAACGCTTCAACTTTGATTTACATAAAACGGTCGGTTTTTATGGCTCTGTAGTGCTATTGGTTGTGCTGGTTTCAGGTATCGAGATGGTATTTCCCGATTATGCGGATGGTCTTATCAAGTTGTTTTTGCCTTTGGCGTCGGCGCCTAAGGCTCCGATGTCGGTAGAAATAGACTCAACAGAGGCTATTACTTTGGCTCAAGTTGTTGCCGTAGCCGACCAACGTTTTCCCGATGGCGCTTATAAATGGATTTTTTTTCCTCAAGGAGAGCGGGATGTCTATCGTATTGTCAAAAGGGCGCCGCAGGAAGTTAATCATACCCGCCCGACACGAACGTTATGGCTTGATCAATATAACGGCAAGATAGTGCAGGAACACGATCCGGAGAGCAATGCCGCCGGGGATGTTTTTTTGCAGTGGCTTTATCCTTTGCATAACGGCGAAGCGTTCGGGCTCGGCGGAAGAATTTTGATTTTTATATCCGGATTGCTTCCAACGATTCTTTATGTAACGGGCTTTATTCGTTGGCGGCAGAAACGCAAAACGAAGATAAAACATAGAACAAAGCCAATTAGAAACATGCCTCTTTCAAGTAAATAATTATTTTTCCTGGTATAGATATTACTAATGTCAACAATCCTGTTTTTTGTTCATCCTATGGCGGGTTCTGTAAATGCCGGCTTGAAAACAGCCAGAGAATTGCAATCGATAGGCCACCAAGTGTACTTCCTGGGCTTGATTCAATGTGAAAAATTTGTGAAGCCTAACGGTTTTAATTTTATTCCGTTATTTGAGAAATGGTTTCCAAAAGATGTTGGAGAAGCTAACGAAAAAACACCGTTAGGCTTTTGGCAACAAATAAACAGAGGGAAACAGTATATAGGTCATATAAAAGCATTTATTGATGCGCTGATTGCAGGGGACGATAAAGAGTTTTTCAAGGTTATCGATGAACTAAAGCCGGATCTGATAGTCGTTGTCGCTACGCATTATGATTCTTTTATTTGGGCCCTGCTCGCCTATAAGGCAGGTATAAAAACGATATATTTGCACGACACTTTATGTAGATCTAAATCGACTCAAATACCGCCGATTACCACGGGAATAATCCCTGTCGATTCAATGGGTTCAAGGTTTAGGGTCGTATTGGCATGGCAAATGTTTTTATTGTTTAGATTTATTAAAGAGCTTTTTTATTCTTTGATATTAGGTAGCCAATTGGGTTCATCTTATGGGGTTAATAAATTATGTAAACATTATCAATATCCGCTTCAGTTAATTGAGACCTCTACAGATATGTTGGCTCCAAAATTAAAGCTTACTGAAATAGTCCTATGCCCAAAAGAATTTGATTTTCCAGGCGCAGAACAGGTAGGGCGTCATTATGCTGGGGTATCAATAGATTTGAATCGTGAACAGGCCGTTTTTTCCTGGGAAAGAATCGATGCTTATAAACCGCTAATTTATTGTGCCTTAGGTTCGTTAGAGTGTCTGACTAAACAAGATCGTATTGCTTTTTTTAATATAGTTATTGAAACCGCAAAACAACATCAAGAATGGAGCTGGATTATTGCTATAGGAAATCAGTTAGATGTGGAGCAATTTAACGGGATTCCAAGTAATATTGTTTTGGTTAATAGCGCTCCGCAATTAAATATATTAAAAAAAGCGGAAGTTATGATAACTCATGGAGGTACTAATACTATTAAAGAATGTATTTGGTTTGGCGTTCCTATGGTAGTTTTTCCGTTGGAGTTCGATCATTATGGAAATGCCGCCAGAGTTGTGCACCAAGGTCTAGGATTAAAAGGCGATATAAAAAAAATTAATGCTTCAATATTATATTTTATGATTGAACAAATATTTAAAAATCCATATTACCGAGTTCAGGTTAAGTTGATGAAAAATAAATTTGAAGAGGTTGATAAGTCAGGATCGGCCAGCAGTATTATTAATTCGATATGTTTGTAATTAATGCTGTTTTTTATGACGTTAAATTAATCTGTCAATATTATTATGGTAGTGAGTTTAAAAGATAATATATTTATAGCCGTTTTAAATATGTAGTCGGAATTCATGTATTTATTACTCATTATTTTATTCGTATACAAAACTGTATCTTGGAATAAATATGTCAAATATTGTTTTTTGCTTCCCACCCATAGTAAGTACAATTAATTCAAGTTTAAAACTGGCCAGGGAATTAAAGCTGCGTGGTAACACTATCACATACATTGGTATTGCTGATTGCCAGCCGGTAATTCATGCTAACGGTTTTGAATTTGTACCGGTATATGAAAAATGGTTTCCAAAAGGATGTTTTGAAGATAGAAATTTAATAGGCCAATCTTTTGGCGATAATGATTTTGTTGATGAAAGAAACTTTCAAACCCGGTTTAATGCTTTTTTAAATTTTTTGATGGCAGGCGGAGACGATGAATTACAAAAAGTTGTCCAAACGCTGCAGCCCGATTTAGTGATCATATCAACATCGTTAGACGATTCAATAGTATGGGCCTTATTAATCTATAAAATGAAATTAAAATGCATGTATCTTTTTGATGTCTTAGGTGGAGTTGCCAGCCATACTGTTCCGCCTATATATACTGAATTAATGTCAGATGGATCACTATGGTCGACAACAAAAATAATAGCAGCTTGGCTGGTCTGTAAAGTTAAAAAGTTCTGGCATGAACGATATTCGGTCATAGATGGACCTGATTTATTGTCTTTTCAACAAATAAGAAAACTGGCCAATTATTGTAATTATCCTTATAAAAATATTGCATGCCTAACCGACATGCCAAGCCCTCAGCTAAATATACTTGAGTTGGTTTTGTTTCCACAGCAATTTGATTTTCCCGGCGCCAAAAGAAATAAAAGGTACTATGCAGAAGCTTCTATTGATTTGGATCGGGTTCAGGAGTATTTCCCTTGGGAAAGAATTAATGATGACCGGCCATTAGTTTATTCTGCATTGGGCACTTTAACCGGGCTAACAAATAGTGAATATGAAAATTTTTTTAATACAGTTATTGATGCGTCAACAAAATGGCCGGATTGGAATTGGGTTATTTCTATTGGTAATAATTTGAAGGTGGAACATTTTAAGTCTGTCTTTGATAATGTAATTATTGTTAACCGCGCCCCGCAGTTGGAGTTGTTAAAAAAAGCATCATTAATGATTACTCACGGCGGACCCAATTCCGTTAAGGAATGTATATATTTTGGTGTTCCAATGATAGTTTTTCCATTATGGTTCGATCAACCGGGCAATGTTGCAAGAGTAACTTATCACGGCTTGGGGCTTAAAGGCGATTTTAAGAAAATCAGCCAAAAGGAATTACAAGGACTTATAGAAGAAGTAACCTCTAACCCTAAATACAGAGAACGAATAAAGGCAATGCAGAAATATTTCATGGAAATTGAAGAAGCCAAACCCAGTGTTAAGCTAATTGAAGAATTTATAGCTAAACCCAATACATCGTCTTTTTTTTAATAGTTTAGTAAAAAGTAGTTCTGTTTTATTTGCGGAATATCGATTTTATTATGAACGGCATGTTTATAATAATTTTTCGAATATACCATTAACTATAGTATTTTTATTTTTCAAGGAAAAATCCAATGCTGGTTTTGGGCTTAAATGGCGGTGGCGACTCAGTGTTTGATACGTATTTTGGATTATCTGAAAATGCCTATCATGATACTGCTGCAGTATTGATGCAAGATGGCAATGTCATTGCCGGAATCGAAGAAGAGCGATTAATTCGTATTAAACACACTAATAAAATATGGAGGTTTGCAGTGCTGTTTTGTTTGGAGCAAGCCAATAAGACACTGGAAGATATAGATTATATTGCGGTCTACTCCAATGAAGATAATTTAAATAAAGTATTAAAAAAATATCAGATAAGCAATTCCTTGCTTGCTGAAATTGGAGATGCACGTAAATTTTATCGCTATTTGTTTCAAAGGGAATTTAATTATTGCTTAAAGGATAACCAGCTTGTATTTGTCGACCACCATACAACACATGCGGCAACGGCTTATTATATGTCGGGTTTTAGCGATAGCCTTGTGTTGACCATAGATGGACTCGGCGACGAATTGGCGACCAATGTGATCAATGTTCGCAATAAGCACTTTGATTATTTATTAAGTAAATCGGAGACCGACTCGTTAGGACTTTTATATTGGGAAGTGATAGGTTTTCTCGGTTATAGTCATTTTGATGAATATAAAGTTATGGGGCTTTCACCCTATGGTTGTAGAGAAATCTATAAAGAACAATTTGAGCGATTATATAGCTTATTGCCAAATGGCGATTATTCGTTACATCGGGATCGCGTAATTGAACTGTTTAGTATATTGAATCCCAGACAAAAGGAGGCTCCGTTCACGCAAGTTCATATGGACATTGCGGCGGCATTACAAGAAGCGTTAGAGACTATTGTTCTGCATATCCTGAGTCATTTCCAGCAAGTGACCGGCCACACTCGTTTGGTCATCAGTGGCGGCGTTGGTCAAAACAGCAGCATGAACGGCAAAATTCTCCGTTCCGGTTTATTCGAGGATGTTTTTCTGCCATCTTTTGCCGGTGACTCGGGCTGTGCTTACGGTGCGGCAGCTTATACCGCTCACAAAATGCAACCGGAATTACCCTTTACGCGTATTCCTCACGCTTATTGGGGAACGCCGATTCATGACGATGAAGTTAGCGACGCTTTAGAGGCTTGGAGCGCATTTTTGGATATTGAAAAATTGGCTAACCGATCAGAGCAAGTCGCCGATCTGATGAGTGACGGCGCAGTGATCGGTTGGGTGCAAGGACGTTCAGAATTCGGTCCCAGGTCTTTAGGTAACCGCAGTATCCTGGCCGACCCGCGTATCGCTTCGCACAAGGAGACGATCAATGCGATGATCAAAATGCGCGAAGGTTACCGGCCATTTGCGCCGTCTATACTGGAAGAGCGAGTCCGTGATTTTTTCGAGGTGCCGGGAGATTATGCCGATTTCCCGTTCATGTCGTTCGTACTGAATGTCAAACCGGAATGGCGCGAACAATTACCCGCCATTACTCATATAGACGGCAGCGCTCGTCTGCAAACCGTAAGCCGGGCGAGTAATCCGCGCTATTGGGAGTTGATCGACGCGTTCGGCCGCAAAACCGGCATTCCTATTTTGCTGAATACCTCGTTCAACAACAATGCCGAGCCTATTGTCGACAGCATAGACGATGCCGTGGTGTGTTATCTGACTTCCGGGTTGGACTATCTGATTGTGGGCGGTTATTTGGCCCGTAAAAAAGCCTGGCAGCCCGAGGAACTGGCCGGTTTAATCGTCAGCTTGCCGAAAGCTGCGTTGTTGCTCAGAGAAGATCGCTATATCAATCATAGCGAACGCAGCTTCAGTTATACGCTGGTTTGGAATTACGATTCCGCACGGCGGTATGCATTGTCGGAAGTCGTGTACAAAATCTTGCAAGCGGCAGACGGAGAGCAGTCGGTAGGGCTGCTTATGCTTACTTTGGGATTTTCAAAGAAGCAGCAAGCGCAGGTTTTGGAAGAATTGCCGGGATTATGGTCGGATCGATTATTGGTGTTGCGGCCAAAGCAGAGTTTGTAAGGTCGTTATAAAGGGTTGTTTTAAGTACGCTATTGTCGTGAACGATTAAACCGGATTAAGCATATGATTGGACATTCTTTGAGATGGTGAAAATAACAGGTGCCGGATGGCGCTTCGGTAGGCTGGGAAATGCTTTTGTACTCGCTATAGAGATCCCGTTTATTGTTAAAAGTACGGATAGCCTTACACCGTCAATCGCAGGTTGGCTTCTTGCCGGCTGTTTTTTTTGTTTTTGTGCTTCGACACAGGCCGCAGCCCCTGTACTGGTTCGTACACAAATGCTGGCGGAGTCGGTCATTTATCCTGAGTCTGCCGCTCCCGCCATCGTCGTGAGCCTGAACGATGCGCCCATCGCCGCTCAACTGGATGCCTTGGTAGTTGAGGTACCGGTTCGGGTAGGCGATACGGTCAAAGCCGGGGCCGTGCTGGTTAAACTTGCCTGTAAGGATTTCGAACTGGAACAGTCAAGGTTGAAAGCGGAACGGCAAGCCATTCAGGCGCGTCTTGAACTGGCGCAGTGGCAGCTCAAACAGGCGGAAACGCTGGCGGCACAGCAAACCCTGCCGGAAGAACAGGTGCAGGAGAAACGTTCGCAACTGGCGGTGTTACGCGGCGACCTTGCCGCTCATGGCGCACGCATCGAAATCACCGACCGTCAGATCTCTCATTGTACCGTCAATGCGCCTTTCCCCGGTGTGGTGACGGCGCGTTTAATCGCTGTAGGACAGTTTGCAGCACGCGGCACCGCCTTGGTGAAATTGCTTGATATGACCCAACCCGAAGTTTCTGCGCAGGTATCCAGCCGCGAAACCGATGTCTTGCGTCAGGCAAAATCACTGACTTTCGAACACGACGGCAAACATTATCCACTGAGTTTACGTGCAGTGCTGCCGACCATCCACACTGAAACCGGCACACAGGAGGTGCGCTTGGACTTCACTGAGCTACGCAGTGATCCCGGTGCGGCCGGCCGATTGATTTGGCAGGCGGGCATGCCGCATGTCCCCGCCGAATATCTGGTGCAGCGCGGCGGTCAGCTCGGCGTGTTCATTATTGCTGATGGCAAGGCGCATTTTCATGCACTTCCCGGCAGCCAAAGCGGGCGACCTGTAATTATCTCGCTTCCGCCTGAAACGCAGCTTATCGTCACCGGCCAGTTCGGCTTGAGCGAGGGAACGGATGTTAAGGCTGAGCCGTTACAAGGACGCTAACGAATGCTTAAGCGATTTTATCAAAACCATGTATTGGCTAATCTTACCTATGCCTTGGTCGTTTTAATCGGCCTGTTCGCTTACTGGAGTCTGGCGCGAGAAGAGTTTCCTGATGTGAACCAGAACGTCATGAGCGTCTGGATAGGCGTGCCGGGGCTTTCAGCCGAAGACATCGAGCAACGCTTAACCTTGCCTTTCGAACAACTATTGCGCGCCCGCCTGGCTGATGTGCGAACCATCTCAAGCACGACCGGCGCCGGATATTCCTCCACATTACTTCGCTTTAACTCGCTGGATCGAACGACTTTCGAGAAACGCGGGGCTGAACTGCGCCGCGAAGTACAGGCGGCGTATGCGACGATTTTTCCCAAAGAAGCCACGACCTATTGGGTTTTCGGAGACACCGGCTCGGTCATTCGTAGCGTAGGCACCGTGCTGGTGCAGGGCGGCGGTGATCAGGAACGCTTCAAGGCGACTATCCGCGAGATCAAACGCGACCTGGAAAGAATTTCCGGGATCGAGAAGCTTGATTATTACGGCTATTCGGAATCGGAAATTCATATCGCTTTTCACCCTGAACAGCTGGCAGGTCTGGGCTTGAACCCGCTGGATATTGCCGATACGGTCAGCATCTATTTACGTGACGAAGCGGCGGGGCCGGTGGCGTTGGGCGACAAGGAATGGCTGGTGCGGGTAGTGGGCAGCAGCAATCTTCCTGCGCGCTTGGCAGAACTGGCCATTGTCGGTGCTCATGGCGTGGTAAAGCTGGGCGACATCGCCGAGATTGCGCGGAGCGACAACAGTTTCAATCCTATGCCCCGTAGCGACGGTGTGCCGGCCGGGCTATTTTCGCTTTATAAGAAAAATGCTGCCGATGCTTTCGAAGTGATTAAGCAAGTGCAGCATTTTATCGAGGCACGTAATGCCGAAAGCGGGCACACCGGCGTCAAACTGCTGCTCGCCGAGGACGAGACGATTCGCACCCGAACCGCTATCTCGATTATGGAGCACAAGGCGTGGTGGGGCTTGCTGCTGGTGCTGATCATGACCTGGGTATTTTTGGGCTCGCGGCTTGCTGCGCTGTGTACGCTAGCAGTTCCCTTTGCCTTGGGCGGAACCTTCCTGATGTTGCAAGCGGCGGGCATGACGCTGAATACCAGCGTGTTGCTTGGCGTAATGATCGCCCTCGGCATGTTGGTGGATTATGCGGTGGTCGTGGTCGAGGCTATTGCCTACCGGATCCGGCAAGGCATGGCGGCACTGGATGCGGCGCTCGACGCACTGCACGAAGTCGGAACGCCTGTAATCAGTTCATTTCTGACCACGATCGCGGCATTTTTGCCGTTGGCGCTGTTGCCGGGATTCCTCGGCGGTATTATGCGGGTGGTGCCGATTGCAGTGACCGCGGCCTTGTTGGCGGCGCTGATTGAAGCGTTGTGGATGTTGCCCGCACATATCACGGCGTTGGGCCCGATGCTGGCCAGTCCTTCACGTTTTCAGGCAACGCGCACCCAGGCAAGTCATTGGTTGCAGGTTCGTTATACCCGGCTGTTGCTGAGTTGCCTGCGTCATCCCGGACGGGCCTTTTTTCCGGCCCTGTTTGCCTTTAGCATAGCCGCGGCGGCGCTGGTCTGGGGCTGGGTTGTTGTCGATTTTTTCCCCAAGGAACCTACGCGTTCGTTTTCGGTTCAGGCCAAGTTTCCGCCGGGTACTAAACCCGACAGCACTTATCCGGTATTCGATACAATAGAAACTCGTGTACGCGCATCGCTGACTACCGATGAACTCCAGGCTATCGTAGCGCTTCCTCCCGAGGAACTGCGGGTTTATCTCACTCCGAACGGCCGGAAGCTGCCCGAAGTATTGGCGCTGATAGAGCCGGCACTACAGCAAATCGTAGGTCCTTCGGAACTCTCAATCAATGGACAAACCAGTGGCGGTCCGCAAGGTGCGCCGATCAAGGCGAAACTGACCGGTTCGGATTTTCTTGCCTTGAGATTGGCCGCTGAAGATTTACAAGCCGCCCTAAGTAAACACCCGGCCTTTAGCAATTTGCACAGCGATTATCAGGGAGGCGCGCCGCAACTGGATTTGCGCCTCAATGGCGAAGCCATCCAGCGTAGCGGCGTTGCCCCGGAAACCGTATTGCGCACCATCAAACTGTTGGTGCGCGGCGAAGTGGCGGCCAGCTATCGAGAAGGCGCCGACTCGATTGGCGTTCGAGTTATGTCCAAAACAGCGCCGTATCAAGACCTCGATGCCTTATTGCGGCAAACGGTCGCCCGTCCCGGCGGAGGCGCGGTACCGCTGGCCGATCTGGTGGTGGCGGAGCGCCGGGAAGGCCCGCAGATGATTCATCATTATAACTACCGGCGCGTCATCACCCTGGAAGCCAATCTGGATGCACAGCAGATGAATGTGCGTGATGCCAATGACTGGATTGCCAAGCAATGGCAAGACTTAAGCGCCGCCCACCCGGAAGTGAAACTGGATTTGACGGGCGAGATCGAGGACATTGAAGAGAGTCTTGGCGGCCTTCGGCATTTGGCGTTTCTCGGATTGGGCCTGATTTTTTTGATTCTGGGCGCACAATACCGCAGCTATTTGCAGCCTGCGCTAATCCTGCTCAAGGTACCGATGGCGTTTGCCGGGGTTATTTTGGGACTGCTCCTGTCGCGGGAGCCGGTCAGTCTTTACACGCTGTACGGCGGCGTCGCGCTGGCCGGGATCACGGTCAACTCGGCCATCCTGTTATTCTCCGCAGCCAATGACCGGGTCGAAGCGGGGATGAATGTAGTGCATGCGACTTTCTATGCCGCACGGAGGCGGCTGATTCCGATCCTTATTACTTCTTTTGCCACAATGGCCGGGTTGTTGCCTCTGGCGGTAGCCGGAGACGAGGCCTCTTCGCTGTGGCGGCCGGTGGCGACGGCTATTGTTTGGGGGCTGGGTTTTTCGACCCTCCTTACTTTATTCGTGGTGCCGCTGATTTATCGGCTGGCGATAGGCTGGACACAAAAAAGAACAAGAAAATCGATATGAGCCTAAAGAACGCAGTTGAGCACTCCAAAATTCCGTTCGTCCTGAGCCTGTCGAAGCATGAATACCTTACTGAATTTTGGGGGGGGAAACGGTACCGGCGAGTCATCCTGAGTTTGGTTATTGCTTTACTTAGCACACCGCTTCAAGCCAACGATCTCCTTACAGTCTACCAGGACGCCGCACGAGAAGACCCGCAACTGGAACGGGCACGGGAAACCCTTGCCGCAATCCAGGAGACGCAAAGTCAGGCCAGTGCCGCGCTGTTTTTGCCCGAGGCAACGGCTGCCGCCAACATCAATCAGGATTCCCAGAATGTTCAATTCAGTGGAGCCGATGCCACAGGCGCCAGCGGGCGCAGTCATTTTCAAAGCGGCGGTTATAGTCTGACCCTGACGCAGCCTTTGCTGCACTATGATCGCATCGTTATGTGGCAACAGGCAGACAGCCGCATTGCCCAGGCTGAGGCCGAATATGCCGCAGCCGAGATTGCCCTGATGTTGCGGGTTGCCGAGCGCTATTTCGACTTGCTTGCCGCCAATGAAAATCTCCAATTTGCCCAGGCACAACAGGAAACGCTTGCCCGTGGGCTTAACGAAACCCGGCAGCGCCAGGCAGTGGGATTTCTCGCGCTGACCGACGTGCAGGAAGCCCAGGCGGGTTACGACCGGGCCTTGGCGGATACCGTTGAGGCAGAGCATTTGCTGCGCGATGCCAACGAAAGTTTGCAGGAAGTGACGGGCGTTAACTATGACCGGCTCGCCAGTTTGCGAAATGAAATACCGTTGGTCAAACCCGATCCCGCTATTGAGGAAGAATGGGTTAATCAGGCGCTGATGCAGAATTTCGGGCTGCTCATTAGTGAACAAGCGGCACAAATAGCAAAGGCGGCAATCGACATCCAGCAAGCCGGACACCTGCCCACACTGGATGTCGTCGGCAGCCATACCTTCTCGACTTCAGGCGGACGTTTCGGTACTGCGGATATTGAGGATACCGTTGTCGGCTTGTCCCTGAACGTACCGCTTTATCAGGGCGGACGTGTTAATTCAAGAACGCGGGAGGCCGAGCACCGCTATCGTGCGGCGCTGGCTACGTTAAAACAGGAACAGAGAACCGTGCATCGAGCCGCCAGCAAGGCCTTTTTGGGCGTCGTAGCGGGCATCAGCCGGGTTAATGCCTTGCAACAGACGTTGCGCTCGAGCGAAACCGGAGTCAAAGCCACTGAAGCCGGTTTTAGAGCCGGTCGCCGCACCGCACTGGATGTCATCGTCGCCGAGCGCGAACGGCTGCGGGTGCAAAAAGACTACGCACGAGCCCGCTACGACTATTTGCTGAACACGTTGCGCCTGAAACAGGCGGTCGGGACTTTGTCGCCCGCTGATCTTGCCAAGGTGAATCAGTGGCTTGAAAGTAAGCCGTTGTTATAGGGGGACGCCGACTTGGGGCTGCTTCTCACAAGAATGCGATAAGGCAATGATCAAAATGAATGAGGATGTGCAAGCCGTTCATGCTTCGACAGGCCCGGCATGAACGGTTTGCACACGCCCCAACTGCGGTTTTTAGGATGAAAGTCTGCGCTATCGTCGTAAGAGCAGATACACACTCAAGCTGATTTTTGTGTTTAATTTGGGTTTAAATGCGGTAAGGAGAAAAAATGAATGAGCAGAATATGATCCTGCAGTTGCCGGTTAATTATTTCCGGTATCTGGAGTGGCATAAGCATCCTACACAACAGGCCAAGCGTGTCAGACGGACATTAGCCGAGGGGCTGTTTGAAATACACGAGCCGAGATTCGAATTATGTTTGGACGATATTCCTGAATTGGCGGCTAAGGTGCGTACCAGGGCTATCGGCAGATATACGTTGGTTGAATCGGAGTATGGGGAAATAGTACTGGAACAACAAGCTAAGGAGGTTGAGCGTATTTTAGAGCATATTGATGGGGCGTTAACTTTTAGCGAACTGTTGGAATCAGGCCATCTTGCGAAGCCAATGGAGTCGGATAAGATCCTGGATACCGTTAATTGTATGCTCGGCACAGCCATCGTTCTGCCTGCTGCGGTAAAGTCCCTTGAGTCGGCCATTCCCGGTGTATCCATAGGACGGTTCCCGCTTTCCCCGTACCATATCGTCCGGGTTTACTGGGAAAATATGAAGAATGTACGGGCGGAGCTTGAATCGTCCTGTTTTAAAGGCAGTACACAGGAGTTGCTAGAGCGATTGCGGCGTCTTCATCTGCTTACTCTAATGGGATCGGGGCTGACTTCTTTCTATAAACCGCAGTCGCAAGTTTCGGATGTGTCGGTTTGGCCCGGCCATTTCCGAACCGAGAATGTCCATATCCCTTTACCGAATGAGTTTTTGGCCTACCTGAAAATGGTGGCTTTTTCGTTGGCTATTCCTTTGACGGATCAATTTGCGGTTTGCTGGAAAGAAGGAGGGCAAGATTGGGGAGCTGGAAAAATATTGGCCGATAAAATAGTGTACAGGCCGCCGGCCGCACCGTTTACCGGGCAAATTGAGCAGCTTTGTTCAATGCTTGCGGCCTTGCCCTCTTCGGTCAGCGATGAAAATTCAGCCGAGGCAATTTCGGCGCTCGGCGCTTTTCATCAGCGTTTCGCACAATTGCATCCTTTCGCATGCGCCAATCAATCCGTGGCGATGAATATAGTCAATTTTTTCTTGGGCAAATGGTTTAATACCTGCATACCCCATTTGTATTTGGATATGGTTGCACTTTTCGTTTCCCGGGATAACTATTCGCGTTATTTTGCTCGTGCCGTGAAGTTTTATTCGCTTAAAAGCAACGAGGCGCAGGGCAGCTATCCGGAACTTAAGCTAAGGTCGAAAAAAATGAATCAATTCATTCCGCGCCTCATATCGTCTGTTCAGGCGGGTGAAGTAGAGGATACCCTCAAAACAGAACCTGAGGCCGCGTGCGATCTATTGCTTTACGATTGATCGAACCGCAGGATAGAAGGTGTCGATAGCGCGACAGTTATTTGAATCGGGTTTGGCGCACCCGAAGGCGAGTTACTTTCTTTTGTCATTCTACCTCTCCATCCGTGGGGTCGTACCTGCCGCATTCATGCAGCACCCCGGCGGGCTAATCACTCGGCACATCATTGTGCCTCGCCCTTCGGGTGCTGCGCATGCAAATCGGCTATCCTCCCGATTTGTCCCGCCTAAAGCTCCGGTGCTCGGCACGGTGAGCTGGAGAAATACGGTCCGTGCGTAACATCAGTTACTTAAGCTGAATTTATTGTCCATTGAGGCATGAGCCAGGAGAATGTTTTGAATTTAGAGACTATGGTTTTTTTGGATCAACCTTGGTCGGAGGCACATAGATAAGGACGAGATGTAAATCCCGTCCTCTATATTCAAGAGTTATTGCGACGCCGTTTGTTGCATGTGTATCTGCAAGCTTAACGGACGCATATCCGTCCAGACTTCTTTGATGTGATCCAAGCATTCTTGTTTGTTGCCGATTTTGCCGGCCGCCCGCCAACCGCCCGGTATTTCTTTGTATTCAGGCCAAATTGAATATTGCTGTTCGTGATTGACGACAACCTGATAAATGATTGTGTCTTCTTCGTCGTCCCAAGCCATTGTTTTTCTCCGTTGATAGATAACTGTTAGTGTTCGCACATCAAATTCGGTTTTTTAAAATCAGCTCTCCCTTTTTGGCAGAAGAGAGTTAAAGGTGCCGAATTTTGGAGTGCGATGGGATGGTTTCCGTAAAGGAGACGATAGAAGCGGCAAAATACCTCAGTTGTCATGCTAATCCAGTCTATGGGTTTTGAATTGCTTACGGCAATGCAGGAGCGCCTTGGCCATGTGTTTTTCGACGGAACTATCGGAGATGTTGAGTTCCTTGGCGGTTTCGGCATAGGTCATGCCGTAAACTCTATTCATGATAAATATCTCCCGAGTGCGCAAAGGCAACTCATCCAATATCCGCGTGACGGCAGCCAATCTTTCGTCGACGGATACAAGTTTCTCGGCGGAAGGGAATTCGCTTTGCGGGGATGGGTTTTGTTCTTTCGTTTGTTCATAATTTTCAGTTACTTTTCGATGCTTGATGTGATCGTAAGCAAGGTTTTTGGCAACTCTGAACAGAAAGCCGCGCGGATGATCGATAGTTTGTTTTTGTGCTTCGCGGAAAAAAATAATGAAGCTTTCTTGAGCAAGATCGGCAGCTATATCCGGACAGTTGACAATCCGGGTCAAATGAAACTGCAGTTCGGACTGGTGATTTAAGTAAATGGTTTCTATGTTCAAGTTCAAATCCCTCTTCGTTGTTGTTAAGAATGTTTACTTTGTTGTTACGCCTTCAGCATCGGAATAAGGGCGGATTCAGTTTTGGGGTTAACAGCATTAATGATTTTCTTGGGCTATCGGCATACAGATAAGCACTTTGTAACGAGTCTGGTAAACCGGAGAATAGTACGGTTGTCGCATGTCGATCAGATGGATGCTTGAGACGCTCTCAAAGTGCTGGTCATGGTTATAAAGCAATGGCTGTGCCACTTTTATATGCTCATGATTTCAATTGGTTAGCGTGAAGTGTTGTGTGGATGCTTGGAAAGTGCGTTATATGACGCATTTAAAAAGTGTTATATAACATAGTTATTTAAAAGATTAAGACGTTGTGATGGATAGTATTGATGCTACGCGTCAATGTCGGGCGCTTTTGTTTAGCGGCATTTTTTAAGCAGGGCGGATGAGGTTAAAAAGGCTTTAAGGCGTCCTATTATCAAGCCTACTCCGGTTTTTAGGTCTGATATGCGGCATAACGAAAGATTTGTTCTAACGCATTGAATTGTGTGCACGCAAGCTTAAAGGAAAATATTTTATGTTAGTTTTTTTGTGCCGGTCATCCTGGCTAACGATTGTTGGCGTATTAGTTGCCGGCATTATCAGCGGATTAAGCAGTGCGGCTTTGGTGGCGCTGATTAATTCGACGTTGTCGAATACCTTGGATGCTAAGCTTTTGCCGTGGCTATTTGGCGGATTGTCCGTTGCGGTATTGTCCAGCGGATTTCTATCGCATTATTTGCTCAATCGGCTCAGTGCTAAAATTGTGTGTAATCTTCGCATTCAAATCAGCCGCTTGATTCTTGCCGCGCCTTATCCTTATCTGCAAAAGCTCGGCAAGTCGGCGTTATTGGCCAATTTGACCGAGGACATATCGGCGATTGCCAATGCCAGTCAATTATTACCGGTCGTGTGCATTAATTTCGCTGTCGTGGCCGGCTGTATGGCTTACCTGAGCTGGCTGTCCTGGCAGTTGGCGTTGGTTTTGGGCGGAGTGATTATATTCGGGGTTTTGAGCTCAAGTTTGTTCAGAGAATTGCCTAAAAACGCCATGCTCAAGGCGCGGGAGGAATATGATGTGCTTAGCAACGGTTTTCGGGCTTTGACGGAAGGCATTCGTGAATTGAAGTTACACCGGCAGCGTAGCGACGCGTTCATGGCGCAGTCGCTGGCGGCCAGTGCCGAAGCCTATCGCCAATATTCATTTCGGGGAGCAGTGGCTTATTTGTTGGTAAACCAGTGGGCGCAGCTGCTGTATTATTTGGTCATAGGCGTAATCCTCTATGTTTTTCCTGTTTGGCAGCTGATTGATCAGAAGGTAATCGGCGGCTATGCGTTGGTATTTTTGTTTATGATGTCGCCATTGGCCATACTCACTACCAGTTTGCCGGTATTTAGCCGCGCCAATGTGTCGTTACAAAAAGTCCGGCAATTAGGCGATCAGCTCAAAATGCAAGTACAACAATCCGATGTGGCTGATACACCGGAGCTTTGCGCAATGTTTTCCACGTTGTCGCTACAAGGTGTGACGCACAGTTTTCATCGGGAAAAAGAAAATCGCAATTTCACCCTGGGGCCTATCGACCTGGACTTTAAGTCCGGTGAGCTGGTATTTTTAATCGGCGGCAACGGTAGCGGCAAGACGACACTGGCAATGCTGCTGATCGGACTTTATAAACCTGAGCAAGGGTTTATTCGTTGGAATGGAGAGCCTGTCGATGACAGTAACAAGGATAATTACCTGCAAAACTTCTCAGTGATTTTTTCGGATTTTTATTTGTTTGACGAATTGTATGGCGTCGGTAACGGGAACAACCAAGTGCTTATCGACGATTATTTGCAACGCCTGCACTTACACCATAAAGTGAAAGTTCATAACGGGCGTTTTTCTTCGGTGGATTTGTCGCAAGGTCAGCGCAAGCGTTTGGCGTTGTTGGTCGCTTATTTGGAAGACCGGCCTTTTTATGTTTTCGATGAGTGGGCGGCAGACCAGGATCCTGAATTCAAGCATTTATTTTATACTGAACTGTTGCCGGCCTTGAAAGCTCAAGGCAAGACAGTATTGATCATCAGCCACGACGACCGTTATTTTTACTTGGCGGATCGCTGCATTAAGCTCGAAGAAGGTCAGATTGTAGCTATGGAAAAACCTGTAGCAATAGGAAAACAGGTACAGCCGAAGGAGGATGCGGTACAAGCTTATAATTAACGGTATGTCGCAATCGGTTAAACAACAGGATAACAAGGTGAATATTCGAAAAATTATTTTATATGCCGTTTTAACGGTGGCGAGCGTGGTGGCGATAGCCATTGGCGTCGGTTTTTGGGTTTTACATAACGCCATGCCGCAACTGGACGGCACAGTGAAGCTGGATAAGCTTACGGCGGAAGTTCACGTAGATACCGATGTGCACGGCATACCGGTCATCAATGCCGCTAACCGTGCCGATGCGGTTCGAGCATTGGGCTATGTTACCGCCCGCGACCGCCTGTTTCAGATGGACCTGATGCGCCGTAAAAGCGCCGGGCGCTTGGCGGAAATTTTCGGCGATATGGCGCTGGACAGCGACATCAAGGCCAGAACCTACGGCTTTCATCGGGAAGCGAAAACGATATTGAACAAACTGCCGCCCAATCATCAGCACTATCTACAAAGCTATGCCGACGGCGTCAACAGCTATATCACAGAGTCCGGCAAACTGCCTTTCGAGTTTACCGTATTGAGGTATCGCCCCGAGCCTTGGACTCAGGAGGACAGTCTGCTGGTCGTATTAGGCATGTGCGAGAACTTGACTGCCTGGGAGGAGCGCGGCGAGCGCATGCTGAGCGTAATGGAAAAAACCTTGCCGGACGCCATGATGCGTTTTTTAACGCCCGACACCGATTTTTACACCGAACAGCTGCAAAAACAGGCCGAATCGTTGCGCCCGGCACAAGCGATTCCTGTTGAGGCTTTGGCAACCGCATTAGCTGATCAGCCGTCGGATAAGGCCGCGTTAACCCAACTGGTCCAACAACCCGATTTCATGGCCGGTTCCAATGCCTGGGCAGTCAGCGGCAAGAAGACCTGGGATGGGCGGGCTATTTTGGCTAACGACATGCATTTGGGCATATCGGTGCCTAATATCTGGTATCGCATTGAGCTGAATTACGGCGGTACTCATGCCGCGGGCTTGACCTTGCCCGGTACGCCTTTGTTGATTGCCGGCAGTAATCGCCATATTGCCTGGGGAGCCACCAATCTCTCCGGCGATTTCCTGGATTTGGTGCAGCTTGATATCAATCCCGCTAATCCCGGTGAATACCGGGTAGGCGGGCAATGGCAACGTTTTGAGGAATATCCGGAAACCATAGTCGTTAAAGGCGGCGCGGTCAAACAAATCGTAGTCAAGCAGACGCGCTGGGGACCTGTTGCCAACCAGCCGTTGCTGGATCAGCAAGTGGCAATCCATTGGGTAGCGCTGGATGCCGATGCGATCAATTTAAATTTGTTTGATTTGGAACAGAGCAAAACGCTGGAGCAAGCGGTAAAAATCGTCAACAGCACCGGCGGTCCGCAGTTGAATGTTTTATTGGCCGACGATAAAGGCAGTATCGCCTGGACGCTGATGGGCAAGATCCCCAAGCGCTTCGGTAATGACGGTTTGACCAGTCGCTCATGGGCGGACGGCAGCGTGGGCTGGAATGGTTATCTCAAGCCCGTGGATTTGCCGCGCGTCATCGACCCGCCCGAAGGCATTTTGGTGTCCGCCAACGACCGCCGTTTCGCTAAAAGTTATCCGCATGTGATCGGCCATCAGTTCGGCAACGGATATCGTGCCTACAGAATTACCCAGCAATTGACGCAAATGCCCAAGATTGGCGAATGGGCTATGTTCAACCTGCAACTTGATACCGAAAGCGAGTTTTATGTCTTCTACCAACAGTTGGCTTTGAACAGTCTGACTGACGAGGCGATTGCGAAGCAGCCGGATTTGGCCGAAGTGCGCGATTATCTGCTGGCCTGGAACGGCCGGGCCGATGCCGATAGCCTGGGTTTTGCGTTGCTGGTCGAATTTCGTAAGCAATTGATCGAGGCGGTCTTTAAACCGCTGTTGTCGACCAGCCGGGATGCCGATAAAAGTTTCAATTACGCATGGGCTTATATCGATACGCCGTTGCAGGCCCTGTTAACCGAAAAGCCGTTGCAGGCGGTACCGGATGCGGTGCATTACCAAAATTGGAACGATTTTATTCTGGGACAGTTGAAACACAGCTTACAGCAACTGCAAACCCAACATCCGGGGGTGGCGTTAAGAGAATTGAATTGGGGCGCACAGAATAAGGTCAAGCATGCGCATCCATTTTCCAAGGCATTGCCGATACTGAGCGATTTACTGGATATGCCGAGCGAAGCATTGCCGGGTTGCGCTTTTTGCGTGCGCGCGACAGGTCCCGGTTTTGGCGCGAGCGAACGCTTGGTTGTTTCGCCGGGTCATTTTGACGACGCCATCCTGCACATGCCCGGCGGCCAATCAGGCCAGCCCCTGTCGCCTTATTACCGCGATCAGCAGAACTATTGGCTCAAGGGCTTGCCGATGCCACTGACAGCCGGAAAGCCGGAACACGCCTTGCTGCTACAGCCGGATAGCAAGTAAAATTCCAGGCGGAGTATGAGCAATTTCTGTGGATGGTCGCCGGTTATGCTGCTCGCTTATTCGGCCTACGGAGAGCTTTTTTATGAAAAAACTGAGTAGTGACCTATGAAACAGGAAAACGAGAATAACAGTTTGGAAACCGAGCTTGATAACGACATTGATGAGCAAGCGGTGGCCTGGTTTATACGGTTACGGGCCGACAATGTTTCCAGCGAAGAAAAAGCGTCATTTCTTTTATGGCTGAACCAGGCTGATTTGCACCGAGAAACCTTTAATGAAATCAGCAAACTCTGGGGCGATACCGGTTTGCTGCAAGCACTCGGTGAATCCGCCCAAAAACATCACATCGCACCGAAAAAGAAAACAAGCTCCGTTTATTTTAAACTGCCGCTGGCGATAGCAGCCTGTCTGGTCTTAACCTTGTTGTTCGGCAACGAAGTTGCGATATTAATGCAAGGCGACTATTCGACCAAGGTGGGCGAACGCAAAACCGTGTATTTCGATGACGGTTCCACTGCGATGCTTAATACCGACAGTTCCATCGCAGTTAACATGGATGGCCCGCAACGCAAGGTCGAGCTGCTGAAAGGCGAAGTCTATTTCGAAGTCAAGCCCGACCCTGACCGGCCGTTTATTGTCCAGGCCGGTCATTCGACGACCCGTGTATTGGGAACCCGGTTTTTTGTGCATGAAAAGAGTGACAGCGACGAAGTTAAAGTTATGTCTGGCCGGGTTGAAGTGATTGACCGGCGCACTTTGAAGCAGCCTGTGGTTTTGCATGATCGCGAGATTGTATCGATTGATGCCGAAGGACTTGGCGAAACCCGGTTGCTGAATTCCGTACTGGCAACTTCCTGGGTAAACGGTTTTTTAGTGTTTGAGAATGCCCCTCTGGAAAGTGTTATTAGCCAGATCCGCCGCTACCGAACCGGTATGGTGATTTATAAAGACAATAGCTTGCGGGAACTCAAGATCAACGGCCGCATCAATTTGCGTGAGTCGGACGACATGCTGAAAGTATTGGGCAGAAACCTGTCGATAAAAATGACCTACCTGACCGATTGGCTGGTGATTATCGGGTGATGCTGATTTCCCCGCTCCAGCTTGGGAATGAAACATAAAACTCTATAGCTTTCACGATAAAAATTTCTTAGCCATTGTGCAACATCCGGTTAATCAGTACTCTTGACGATTGGGCTTAACAGACGCTCTAACGTAAACGACTTTGGCTACAACTTATGACTGCACTGGGCAAAAAACCAATCTTTATCATCATTGGCCTTGCGCTGATTGTTGGGTTTTATTTTTTTACTAAACAGCCGAAGTTGATTGATGTTCAAATAGTCACACTTGAACAAGGCGAGGTCAGGGCAACGGTATCCAATACCCGCGTCGGTACGGTTAAAGCCTGTCGGCGCGCATACCTTGCGCCTGCAACAGGCGGGCAGGTTGCCGAATTGCATGTTAAGGAAGGCGACATTGTTAAACAAAATCAGTTGCTGCTGGAGATATGGAATAAGGATCTGAAAGCGCAGGTCAAATTGCAGGATGCTCAAATCAGAGCGAACCGGGCGTCGGCCGAACAAGCCTGCCAGCTTGGCGCAGGCGCCGAACGTGAGGCGGATCGTGCGTTGCGTTTGCAAAAGTTCGATCATCTTATTTCCGAAGAACAGGTCGATACCAAAGCGACCGGCGCACGCGCCAAGCGGGCATCCTGCAATGCCGCGCTTGAAGCTATTGCCGTTAGCCAGGCCACCCGTGATGCGGCTCAGGCCGCTGTTGAGCGTACCCTGGTCGTTGCGCCTTTCGACGGCACCGTGGCTGAAATCAATGCCGAACTGGGGGAGTTCATCACGCCGTCGCCGCCCGGCATTCCAACCTTGCCCGCGATCGACTTGCTGGATGTCAGTTGCTTGTATGTGTCCGCTCCGATTGATGAAGTCGATGCGCCGCAGATCAAAACCGGCATGAGCGCTTGCGTATCGTTGGATGCATTTCCTGAAAAACGTTGTTCCGGTACGGTAAGCCGTATTGCGCCCTATGTATTGGAAAAAGAAAAGCAGGCGCGCACCGTCGAAGTTGAAGTTAAATTAACCGACCCGAAAGACCTTAAAGGCTTGCTGCCCGGTTACAGCGCCGATATTGAAGTGTTGTTGTCCAGTAAATCGCAGGCGCTCAGAGTGCCAGCTGAAGCGGTATTGGAAAATAACAAGGTCCTGGTGATGCGCGACGACGGTTTGCTGGAGGAGCGCAGCTTTAAGCCGGGGCTGGTCAACTGGAATACCGTGGAAGTATTGTCGGGCCTGAATGTCGGCGATAAAGTGGTGCTGTCGGTAGGCCGGGAAGGGGTGGTTGCAGGCGCTCATGCCCGCATACAAAAATGATACAGCTGGAACATATCCACCGCTATTTTCAGGTCGGTGAGCAGACCGTTCACGCCTTGAATGACATTACTATCACCATTGAAAAAGGCGAATATGTGTCGGTGATGGGACCGTCGGGTTCCGGTAAATCGACTTTACTCAATGTTATCGCCCTGCTTGACCAGCCTAGCTCAGGCCGCTACCTGTTAAACGACCAGCCGGTTACCCAGCTTAGCGATGACGAGCTAGCCAAAGTCCGCCGCGAAAACATCGGTTTTGTGTTTCAGTTTTTTCATTTAATTCCGCGCTTATCGGCGGCTGAAAATATTGAAATGCCGATGATACTGGCCAGCGTGGCGGTTAATGAACGCAAACAGCGGGTGCGGGAGGCATTGGCGTCGGTCAGCCTGCAAGACCGGGCCGACCACAGGCCGGACCAGCTTTCCGGTGGACAGCTACAGCGCGTCGCCATTGCCAGAGCCATGATCATGCGGCCGGAGATTTTATTGGCCGACGAGCCGACAGGCAATCTCGACAGTAAATCCGGCATGGAAATTATCGAGTTGCTGGAAGGCCTTAACCGGCAGGGCGTAACGCTGATGATTATTACCCATGACCAGAATTTGGGCGACAGGGCAGGGCGGAAGATTCGTATTGTCGATGGGCGGATCGGGTGAATGAGGATGTATAAAAATGCACCACGAAGGCACGAAGGCACGAAGAGAACGAAGTTTTTAGCTTTCCTTCGCGCTCTTCGTGCCTTCGTGGTGAATTAATTGAATCTATATCTAGAAAAGTCTAGCTAGGAAACCATGTTCATTAAAGACACGCTAACCCAAGCCTTAGCTGCCATCAGCACCCAGCGTTTACGTGCGGGACTGATTATCCTGGCTATGAGCATAGGCATTGCTTCTGTTTCAGTGCTGACTGCCTTGGGTGAGAGCGCCCGCCGTTATGTGGTTAACGAGTTTGAAGCATTGGGTACAAATCTGATTATCGTGTTGCCGGGACGCACCGAAACCACAGGCGGACAGCCGCCGCTATTTGGCGAAACGCCGAGGGACTTGACGCTGGACGATGCCGAGGCTTTATTCCGCAGCCATCATATTGCCGCGATCGCACCGTTGACGATCGGTTCCGCACCGGTTTCATCGCTAGGTCTGGAACGGGAAACCAATATTCTGGGGTCGACGCACGCATTAAGACGGGTGCGCCGATTGACCGTGGCGCAAGGCAGCTTCCTGCCCCAAGCCGAGATCGATAAAACGCTGTCGGTTTGCGTGATCGGCCAAACCATACGCAAGGAATTGTTTGCCAATCAACCGGCGCTTGGGCAATGGCTGCGCATCAATGACCGGCGCTTCCGGGTGATCGGCGTATTGGCGTCGGAAGGGCAATCGGTCGGTATCGATTTTGACGAAATCGTGATTATTCCGGTGGCTTCGGCGCAGGCTTTGTTCGATACCCACTCATTATTCAGGGTACTGGTTGAAACCAAATCCAAGCCCGATATGTATAAGGCGGTCGATGAAATCAAAGACATCATCAAGGCGCGTCATGAAGGCGAAGACGATGTGACGCTGATTACCCAGGACAGCGTGGTCAGTACCTTCGATAAAATATTGACTGCATTGACCCTGACCGTAGCCGGTATCGCCGGAATCAGTCTGGCGGTGGCCGGTGTGTTGGTGATGAACGTAATGCTGGTCAGCGTCACGCAACGCACCGCCGAAATCGGCCTGCTGAAAGCTTTAGGCGCGACCAAGCGGCAGTTGCTGTGGCTGTTTTTAAGCGAGGCGGCGATGTTGTCGTTGGCCGGGGCAGTGCTGGGCGTGATGCTGGGTTACATAACCCTTGGCGTGTTGCAGGCGCTGTATCCGGATTTTCCGATGGAATTGCCAGGTTGGGCCTTGCTTGCCGCTTTGGCGGTGTCATTGTTGACCGGATTGTTGTTCGGCGTATTACCGGCCAGGAAAGCGGCCAAGCTCGATCCTGTTGCCGCATTGGCAAAGCGCTAAGATATGCACTATACCGACCTGATCTTATTATCATACCGGACGGTTATCAGTCACAAACTGCGCTCGGCACTGACCGCGTTAGGGCTGATTATCGGCATCGCGGCGGTGGTCGTATTAACCTCGATAGGACGGGGCATTCATACTTTTGTATTGGCCGAATTCACCCAGTTCGGCACCAACCTGATCGGCGTTCATCCCGGCAAAACCACCACCTTCGGCGTATCGGGCGCATCGATAAGCACGGTTAGGCCGCTGGTTATAGCTGATGCGGTCAGTTTGAGTAAAGTGGAAAACATCATCGCCGCATCCCCGCTGGTACAAGGCAATGCGCGTGTTGAAGCGGGGGAAAAGCAGCGACGCACCAATGTGTTGGGAGTCGGTTCGGCCGTGCCGGAGATATGGAAAATCAAGGTCATCAGCGGGCGTTTTTTTCCGGAAGAGGGCAATCCGCGCGCTTTTGCAGTGTTGGGCAATAAATTGGCGAGCGAACTGTTCGGCACCGCCAGCCCGCTAGGCCAGCGCATCAGGATCGGTAGTGATCGGTTCCGGGTCGTCGGCGTGATGGAAAAAAAAGGCCAGATGATCGGCTTTGATATGGACGACACCGTTTACATCCCGGCCGCCAAGGCGCTGGAGCTGTTCGACAGGGAAAGCCTGATGGAAATTCACCTGCTGTATAGAAGCACTGCTGCGGTTGCCGAAGTAGAAAAATCGATCAAGCGAAACCTGGTTGCCCGCCACGGCAGCGAAGATTTCACCATCGTCACTCAGAACCAGATGTTGAAAAGCATGGATTCCATTTTGAATATCCTGACCCTGGCAGTAGCGGCGTTGGGCAGTATTTCATTGCTTGTCGGTTCGGTCGGCATATTAACCATCATGACTATCGCTGTTTCCGAACGGATTTCAGAAATCGGCCTGCTGAGGGCAATCGGCGCAGAACGCAGAACCATTTTTCAGCTGTTTCTGTGCGAGGCCCTGGCGCTAAGCGGTGCAGGCGGACTATGCGGCGTGTTGTTGGGCATGACTATCGTCTGGATACTTGATGCCGCACTGCCCGCTTTGCCGGTGGAATTGGCCTGGGCCTATATCATCGCGGCTTTTATGATCTCATTGCTGATCGGCATAGCCGCTGGAGTCGCGCCGGCCATGAAAGCCGCTCGCTTGGAGCCGTTGGAGGCTTTGCGGGCCGAGTGATTTCTTGCATAGTTGTTGCCGGCATCAAAACCAAAGGTTAGCACCATGAATAAATTAAAAATCAACTCAACATAGGGAATAGATGAGCCGAAGCATGAGCCCCTCGCTAGCAGAGAATATCTCTCGCTTTGCCATTATTTTTTATGCGATTTCTACCGGCGCATTTGCTGAGGAATTTTTATGATGAGCAAAATGCTTACAACTAAATAATCCTTGGCTTGCATACATCGTTTTTTGTTTAAGCTACAGTGTCCCGCCGGAATAGTGCCGGTTTTAACCGGCGGCGCAGTTCAGCATATAGAATGTATGCTGTCTTGTCATATTGCACAGTGCAATCGCTGATAACAAACGGCTTAGCTTATAACAAAAGGCAAGACATATCCGTGCCGCCTTGCACGTGTTTCGATTGATGTCGGATGATGCGGTATTTGTTAAGCCTAATAAATAAACTGCTTAGATTTTCAACTAGTGTTCCTCTGGGGTGGGTACCTTTTAGTCGCACGTTGCGAAGATGGCTAATGGCAGGCAGTCAAAATGTTTTTGTAAATTTTGAGGAAGAGATAATGAAAAAAATTGAATTTGTATTGAGTATCCGGTGTTTGGTGGGCACGGTTCTCACGATGGCTATGCTTGCACCGCTGTCATCGACAGCCGCTACGTCGCCCGTGTTGGCCGATCAAGGAAAAAAATGGAGTGATTCCAACCGGGAAAGGTTCTATATCCAGGATCAAGGCTCGAGAATCATGCCGTTGAAATGGATTAAAGCTTTGAAACAGGCGGACGGTACTCCTTTCATGGCCGACAGTCTTGGCCGCTATGGTTATCTGCCTAATCCCAAGAGCCCGGAGCCAGGTCTTCCGGTCGGCTTTATTGCCGCTAAAGAGAATGGCGAGAAATTCATCGGCATGACTTGTTCCGCCTGTCATACTCGCCAAATCGAAGTTTCCGACACTTCCTACAGGCTTGACGGAGGCCCAGCCATCACCGATATGCAAGGCTTTATGGGTGATCTCGACAAGGCGGTCAATAACATACTGGTTGACCCCGCCGCCTTTAAGGAGTTCGCCCGCGCCATACTCGGCCCATTTTCCAAGAAGCAGGACGAAGAAAGATTGCGCGCCGATGTTGCGACTTGGTTCCTGCCCTATGATACGATCGTAAAAGGTTCGTTGCCGACCGAATCCCCTTGGGGCCCATCTCGACTCGATGCCGTATCGATGATCTTTAATCGGGTATCCGGACTTGATATTGGACCTGCTCCTTCTTACATGATTCCTGAGAACATCAAACGTGCCGACGCACCAGCCCGTTATCCGTTTGTCTGGAATGCGCCTATCCAAGATATTACCCAGTGGCCCGGTTTTGCTCCAAACGGCAACCGTATACTGGGACTATCCAGAAATATTGGCGAGGTTTTCGGCGTATTCGCGGTTCTCCACCCCAAAAAGGACGATTCGAGATTACTTAAAATCAACTATGTGGAAAACAACTCGGCCAACTTCCATGGACTGAATAAGCTGGAAAGCTTGATCAAGAAGATCGGCCCGCCAAAATGGCCTTGGAAGTTGGACAAAGCTCTTGCTGCCGAAGGTGAAAAAGTGTTCTACAAGAAAGATCCTGCCGAAGACAATGAAAGCTGCGCCGATTGCCACGCTATTAAGAAAGGCAAAATGCGCTCTTTTACTCACGAAACTTGGGCTACGCCTATTCTGGACGTTGGTACGGATTCCAGAGAAGTCAACCTGCTAGGTTCTCAGGTCAAAACCGGCGTACTTGAAGGTGCAGTGATTTTTCCGGAAAAACCAGCGCTTAAAGCTGTCGATTCGGCGTTTTCGGTTTTGGGAACTGTCGTAGGCGGATCTATTATTCAGCATTACCTTCCGGTCGAACTCAGCGCAAAAGACCAGAAATTGCTAAGTAAACTTGATCGGTTGAAATCGGCGTTTAAAACGGAAAGCGATAAGCTCGAAGATATGGACGACTTAAGCAGTTTGGACGATCTCAAGGAAACTTTCCCATTAAAAACGCCTGCTACGCCTTCCTATCCGTATGAATCTCGCGTACTTCAAGGAATTTGGGCTGTTGCGCCATATCTGCATAACGGATCGGTGCAGTCTTTGGCTGAGTTATTGACACCCTCTGAAAAACGGGTTGCAGAATTCAAAATCGGCCCGGCGTATGACGTGGATAAGGTTGGATTGGCGTCAGAGCAAACCAAGTTCAACTTTATTTTGAAAACTACGGATTGTGCTAATAGAGACTCCGGCAATAGCCGTTGTGGTCACGATTACGGAACCAGTTTTACTGATGCAGAGAAGAAAGCTCTTCTTGAATATCTAAAAAGCTTGTAATTCCGGCAACTATTGAGTAATGGGATGGGATTATGGACCGTCCCGTTATTTATAGTGACAACGTACACTTCGTTTCCAGTGTTTCCAGATTGCCCAAGTGGGAAGTGGCTGCCGAAATGAAGTATTTAAAAGGGGACAATCATGAGCAATACGACTAATTATTTAGAACAGTACGACGCGGCTGCCGATGAAGATAAATATCCGCTGGTTCGGGGATGGATGTATAGCGAACCACGGCCATTTTTTAAGGAATTGCGCGAAAAGCGGCCGATACTCGTCACGCCTGAATGTACCTTATTGGCATTATTCGATGATGTTACCGATGTATTGAATATGCCTAAGGTATTCACCGTTGAACTTTATGTCGCGAAGATGGCTGATTACTTGATGGCTCATGACGACGATGCGCTGCATACTCGTGAGAAATCCATCATGATGGGCTTACTGAATCGCGACGATTTACCGCAGGTTAGGGCGATGGTCGCCAATATCGGCAAAGAGATACTCGATAAAGCCAATGGGCAAATCGAAGTGGTAAACGATTTCTGTCGAATGGTGCCAGCGACTTTGGTACAGGACTATTTCGGCTTGACAGGTGCAGACCGCAAAGACTTGATCGAATGGTCCTACTGGAATCAGTACAACACGTTTCATAACCAATCTTTCGACCTTCTTCCTGAGGAGTTAGCCAAAAGCGTCTCTGACCATCAAAAAGAAGTTTCGGATAAATTGGGTAAATACATAGCGGGTTTGATTCTACGCCGCTTGCCGGTATCCAAGGTAAAGCAAGCGTTAAGCACCTTGCTGACGCCTTTATGCTTATTGAAAAAATTGCTGGGTCAGTCCAGCCAGACCGATAAAAAACTGAACGACGACATCGTTTCCAGAATGTTGCGTTCCACTTATCCACATGCCGTAGATTTCGACATCAAACGCTTGGGTGTCAATGCAGGCGGCTTGTTGATCGGTGCTATCGAGACCACTTCTCAAGCTGTCTCTCAGGTCATTCAATTTTTGCTGGAGCGGCCTGAATTACTTTCCAAGGCTGTCGATGCCGCGAAAATGGATGATCCAAAGGCTTTCGATAACATAGTTTGGGAGGCCCTGAGGTTTGTGCCCATCGCCCCCTACATGTTCCGTAAAACAGCCAGCGAATATACCGTTGCCAAGGGCACGGCGCATACAACAACTATTAGTGCTGGAACCATCGTACTGACGCTGACCCAGTCCGCGATGTTCGATCCTAAAGCATTTGAATCACCCGATGAATTCATTGCTGAACGCAACTGGTATCACTATTTCCATTTCGGATTCGGCAGCCATGAATGTCTCGGTAAATATGTTGGCATGGTATTAATTCCGGAGATGGTTCGCCAAGTGTTATTAAGACACGGCATTAAGGCGATTGGCAGCATTGATTACAAATCCGGTCCTTTCCCCGAACAATACGATCTTGCTTGGGGTAAATAGTTGTTTGGACCACTATTGAAGCTTCATGAAGATGCCGAGAACGTTGTAAATCATGTTGGGAAAATAAAACTTAGGATTAAAAGCAATGCCGAGTGAGAAACATACAATGATCAAACTGGTTATCACGTAATTAAGGAGACAAATATTATGTCCGGTGGATATACCCACATTACCTTGGCGCAGTTGGCGATCGAAGAAGGTCGCAATCGTCGTGAGGGCTTATTGCACAATGACGCCAAGCGAGCCTTGGGATATTGGAAAAAGTTTTGTATCGTCGGAGCGGTAGCGCCCGATTATCCATATCTTGATGTACTGGACAGTAATTCCAGTGCTTGGGCCGATGCCATGCACAAAGGGCACACGGTAGTGTTATTACGTAATGGGGTTGCCAAAGTACGTAACATCAAGGATGACAATGTGCGCCAAAAATGTATGGCTTGGCTGTTCGGTTTTGCTGCGCATGTTGCTACGGATGGCACTATACATCCTGTCGTCAATCTGAAAGTGGGGCCCTACGAGCAAAATAAAACCGAACATCGGCGTTGTGAAATGTCGCAGGATGTTTATGCGCATGGCCGACTCAATATGGGGGCGCTTGAGTTCAATAGGCAAATATCCACCAATGTGGACGATAGCTCCGATATAAACAACGAGGATCGTATGGATTCGGATGTAGCTCTACTGTGGCAAGATCTGTTGACCGGCGTTTATTCTGGTCTTGATTCCAATCTTAAAGCGCCCAAGGTACACGACTGGCATAGGGCTATGCGTCGCATGATGAAGCTAGGTGAAAGCGGCAACGTATTATTTGCTTTTGCCCGCCACGTAGCCTCCAATCAGGGTTTGGTTTATCCGGTAGCTCCCGAACCTCAATATATTTATGGTCTTAATGTTCCAGGCGGCAGCGTTATGGATTTTGAGGAGCTATTCAAAAAAGCTTTAAACAATATACTGGAATTATGGGGTTGGCTGGCGTTGGCTCTGCAAAACCGAGAGTCTCCACTGGATACCTTGACGAGCTGGAGTTTGGATACAGGTATTGATGAAAACAACCACATGATTTATTGGAGCTGATGTTATGAAACACCGCCTATTTATTAGTCTTGTCACCGCTTTGCTTGTGGGAGCTTGTGCCTCTCCCATTGCCGCAGCTCCCGATGCCAAAGAGCGGGGCCGTTTGTCTACCAAAATGGTAAATCTGAGTTCAGCGGTAGATACCTATTTTGCCGATCTAGCCGAGGCGCCTATCGACAGTGATGCTGCCATTTTACAAAATGCAACTCGCCATGATCCTCGTTTGTTGGCCCCTGAATTTGAGCCTTATTTACTGAAAGTACAGTATCAAAAATCGTATGCAGTATTGTTGCTGTGCACTAAAGACGGCGGTAGGGCGATTATGGAAGACGCCGGTTGTTCCGCCCGCCTGGATCGCCAAGCAACCCATGTTGCACCTTGTGAGTTTACCTTGCTTGTTAAGCAAAGTTGCGATGTTGAAGGAGCAGATCCGCAGTAATAAGGTGATTTAAATACTGTTTGTATTCATTACCTATCTACGCATCAATTATCTCATGTCATCAAAAGTTCGTATAACTTCTCCGTAACGATAAATCGTACAGCTCCTTTTTGCGTAATTGGGGAATTCAAGTAAAAGCAAAGTATTCGACAAACTCAGCGTGAATGGATCTTATATTATCGATCAATTGCGTTCATGGTAAGTTTGTCGAATTACAAAGCGATTAATTTAAGGAGTTTTTGAAAGAGAAAAAAGCCTTACAAAACTTTTGTTATTTTTTTGGCGCGATCCAGTAGCTTTTTGTATTAGTCGAAAGTTACTGTATTTCCTTGTACTTCACTTCGATGGTCAATAAAAAACCCGCTAAGCCTTGCGGCTTGCGGGTTTTCATAGTTCTTTGCACGGCTCTGTACTAATGTTTGGTACGAGGGCCGGTATTGAATAGATTGATTAATGTATTGTTTTTATTATATTTATGAATTTTTATTTTTTTGTGTACCGTCATAAATACCGTCATCAATGCAATGTAACCCATACTTTGCCATAAAAAACTTCGTTGTCCAAGATCATGAAAAGCTTCTTCATATCGTTAATATATTGACTATTTATTATCGCGTACCTAATTTGAAAATCATGAATATCGCTTTGTAAAAACCGCCAATATTTGCCATTTTGTTTTTAGCCGATTGCTTATTTCTAGCGGCTTGCAGCCAACAATAGACATTCAGTGAAAAATAGAAATTACTTTTCATTTTCAGTGAAAAGCACTATAAAACAATAGCTTGACTTTATTTTTGCCATAAAAAAATGTATTTTTATTGTCATTTAATTTCACTTTATGGCAAATCATTACAATTTACGAAATATGCGCATCGCCCTGATTGAGTAAAAATCGGCGCTGCAAACGATCATAAAAACAAGGTATTTCAATCGCTTAATCAAAAGAAAACACCTAAATTAATGCGTTGTGAAAATGCAGTTATTATTTCAATGCACTATTTTTGTGCAAAAACCGCGCGGGCAAGGAGGAGTGCGCTTGCTCCCCACAGGAGTGGCGCGGCATGCAGAGCATGAAAAGTTTGGGAATTTTAAGCGGCTTGTTGATGCGCCAATATAGTGCATCAATCTGACGGGCAAACGAATTTTTACGTAGGAATAGGGGTGTTCAAATACACCCTATTTAAGGTGTAATGTGACCCGAAAAAGCCGGTGATTTTCCGGCTTTTCGGGATGGAGGAAATGTTATGGGGCTTTAACGTTTGTCACTGACGTTCATATAGAACCAACAAATACACCAGCCGGTTTGCAATCCTGAGCATTGCTATTGATGTCGTTAACGTGGATCACCTCCATGTATTGAGTGAACCGATGCCCCAGGTCGTCAACAACATAACCAGGCTTGGAAAGCGTACGCGACACGATGTCACCGATACCGCACAGTTCAACCGCACGTCTGGCGTTATCGGCCCCGCGCGCGCTCCACACGATGAGCTGCTTGCCCTCGTTGTGTTGTCGCCTGGCCCAGCTCACTAATTGATGATTAACCGAATCATCAACCAGCAATGTGCCGTCGACATCGATATACACGACATCCGGTTTCGGATAATCGATAAAGCCTTTTTCTCTGTTATTCATGCAATGTTCCTTGTTCGTTAAAGTGTTTGGCTCATCAGCCCCTTGGAGAACAATAGACCTGTACAGTAAGCGGATCCCCTGAAAGAGCGGATACCGTTACCGACGAGCCTGCCGTTTGAATGCTTATACTTGGCACGTCCATGTGCTGCTTGCATCTAACCCGATGCTGAGTCAAGTATTCTCGCTCGAACAGCTCGGCAGCCTCTTTCGATTTAAAGCCGCCACGCCTGACGCGAGGAATCCCCTTGCGGGCGACCTGGACCGACCACTTGCCGTTTTGATCGTGCTTAACTGTCATGGGCTTGTTCAGCTAAATAAATTTGATGTAATTGACCTTCAACGTGTTGAATGGCCACCTGTACACCGGGCAACCACTCCGGCGTTTTAGCGCCTCCCTCAGCGTGGTCTTGTGTGAGCGAATCCCGGAACCGCCGCCCCAGCTTGGCTAGAAATAGTTCTTGAGCAGAAGTTGAATTACCGTAGTGCTTGGCTTCAGATGCCACCATGGCATGTATCAGGTTCTTAAGCGGCTCGCCAGCCAATTCAAAAATCTGCTTGGCCACCTGATCGGCTAACGCTTCCGTAGTTTGCTGTCTAAGATATTTGAACTTACGGCTCTTATTACCCAAATCATTTTTCAGCCTCGTAAGGTCTCTGTTCCGCGTAGATATGGCTTCGGTTAAAACCGTTACTTCGGTTTCCATCTCAGCCACTGCGCGCGCTGCGAGACAGGAGTCGAGTAGTCCCCAGAAGCGATAGTGCATGTGTTTTCACGCAGCTTGCGAAGTGAAAATGCAGGCTTTCCGAAATCGCGTCGAGTCATTGGAGAGCATGTGAGCTACCCCTTGTTGGGTAGCGATCGAGTGACCAGGACGGCTGGGGCAGCCGCAGGCATTAGCGGTCGCGTAATTTTTGCCGCTTGTTGGGCTGGGAGGCCCATAAAAGCTTTCGCAAAAATAGCGACTCCCCGGTTTATGATCATTGAACTGCTCTTTCGACAGCGTGACTTTTGAAAAGGCGCCCGGCCTCGACAGTTCCCGCTCCTCGATCGCCAGCTTGGCGTTGATGTCGTTGACATGGGTTTGTGTTTCGGAAAGCCGGCGGCGCAAACTCTCAATCTCGGCCTGCTGATCGGTAATGGCCTTTTTCAAATTGCTGACATCGGCTTTACGCTTAAAATAGTCACTAGGATTTATTGCTGTCATGATGAAACTCGCTTAATTAAAATGATAAAAATCGTGCTGCATCAATCAAGACGCAGCACAAAAAAACGCCCCGTTACAGGTAAGTCGTCGGGTCCGCTTTGCTAATGAGAGACTCGGCATCTCTTAACACCGCGCCGAACTGAGCCACATCCGGATCGCACATCTCAAGGCCGCCCAATTCCTGGTTGTAATCCTGTTTTAACCATGCCAGATCCTGTTTGATGCTGGCAAAATCAGCCGACTTACCTTGCTTCGCTTTATCAAGGATGGTCTTCATCCTTCTGCCAAAATTCAATAATGCTCGTTCTTTTTCGTTCATACATACCTCTGCTAGACAGAATCATCCGTCTTTAATAAATTGATTAAGTGATGCCATCCGGCACCGGTGCTTTGAACCCCATCGTCCGATAGATTACCCTCCTTGCTCTCCCTAATAACCGACAGTCCTCCCCAGACTGCCACGCACCTCGCCCCACTGCTGACGATAAATCGCCGACCGCTTGTTAAACGCCGACAAACCGAATGGACGCCCGTCAACAACATCCAACACAAACGCCGTAGACTTGCCTGGAAATAGTCGTAGCGCCTACCTCGCCCGCTTTAACTTCGGCCATGATCGGTCCCAATGCCGCATGAACCATAAATTCCAGGTTGTCACGGCGCTGCAAGGTTGTCGATAGCCCGAACCGGTATTTTGCTTTTTGACGGTTGATCACTATGTAAGCCTGCGCCGCCGGGATGTTGTGGCAGTCGTCCATAATGACCAAGCCGTAATTAAGACTGCTTTCATGCTTGACCAATGTTTGTGTTAACCCTACGGTGAACACTTCCCCTTCCTGGCACTTGCCGCCGCCGATCAAGCCGCAGTCAAGGCCGGTAAAGCGCTTTATGGCGGCTTGCCATTGTTTGGCCAGATCTATCGACTTCACCAGAATCAAACAACGCTCGCCTAAACGCGCGGCAAGCTCAATGCCCATCGTTGTCTTGACGGCACCAGTCGGGACAATAATCACGCCTCCACCATTATCGATAGCCAATTGAATGACACGCTCTTGATAGGGCCGTGGTTCAATGCTGGTTTCGATCCGCACCGGGCGGCTGTTGCGGTCGTCCTGAATCTCACAATGATTTAACCAGTCTGAAGTGTGCCCTCTTGGAATAGCCAAGCCTTGGCAAGTGTCCTCGAACAATCCCAGGTTTGCAGGTATAGCCAAAGTAGACCGGCCAAGCTGTTGCGCCTCGTCATATTTCGGATTGCGAAAAGTCAGCGCTTGCTTGATTTGGTCGGTTTGTTCGTCGCTCAACCCGGTTAAATAAAGCCGGTCTGATAGTGTTGCTTTCATAGTTGCGCCCTACCTTTGCTCATAAATTACACACGCGCCTTTGGGGTTCGTAAAAAATTGGTACAGTTATTTTGTGTTTTTCGTGTTTTTACGTTTTTTATAAATTTCTCCTGCATAAGCTATTGATTCTATAGTTATTAATTTTCAGAAAAAATAACTAAAAAAACGCCGTTTTAACTATACCAACTGTACCAGCCTGCTACAGGGCGCGCCATTCGTGGCCTAGAGCTGGTACAGTTCATTATTTTTAGCGAAAAACCCGAAAATTAACTGTACCAAGCGCTGCATCCTCCGTCATTCATGGCCTAAGGGCGTTTTAGCTGCCCTAAAAAGTGGTACAGCAAATTAGCCCCATTTCCCGCCTATTTATTCAAGAAAACCTCAATCTGGTACAGTTGGTACAGTTCGGTACAGTTAAGTAAAATATTTGCTGTACCACCTTAAACCCTTGTGCGCCGTAGCTTGTAGAAAGCTGGTACAGTTGGTACAGCACATCAGCCCGGTTAACAAAAAAATCATAGCTCCAGCTCCGAAACCGGCACATCCAACAATTTGGCGAAAAGCTGTACCAACTCACCACGGCTCGGCAAGTCGTAATATTTCCCGCCATCCCTGTCGGAACGCCCCATAACGTCTATGTTGAGCTTAGCCATCATCCGACCGATGAGATTCCGCGCGGCGGGTTTACTGATTTTGTCCTCGTCATCACTGCTCCATGCCACAAAATCATCAATCAACTCATAGGCATAAATTCGGGCTTTGCCGCCGAACGGTTCGGGGCGCATGATTTCGTTATAAAAGAACCGGTTAACGCCGCTCAGGTTCGCCAATTTCTCGGCAATCAACGCCTTAGTTTGTGGGCATTTGTAAGGATCAAAACCAGAAATATCGACATTAAGAAGGTAGTACAGCAGCTTGGCCGCGCCGCCGTCATGGATCCAGCCCCATAACTCACGGAAATAAGCAGAGTCCTGCGCTTTTACGTCGGAAGGTTCAAGCACCAAATAGCGTCGCTCCCGGATGCCGGCGTTTAAAACGCGGGTGTGATTGCTGGCAAAAATCAGCCGGCAATAATTCGGCAGAGGCTCGATTTCCAGTCCCTTGCGCTCAAGATTGACTGAAGTTTCTGAAATAATACTTTTCAGGCGGTCAGCCACATGCTTATCGGTCAAATCGACCTCATCGGCAAAAGCATAAGCGCCGTTGGTTTTACTACCATGAGAACCCAATATCATCAGCAACGGCTCCGCCGTCGTGCCTTTGCCGGTCCCCTCAACTGATTTCAAAACGATTGCAACGCTGGGCTTTTCATCAGGCCGTTGGAATAAATGAGCCATCCAGCCGATCAGGTAGCTGTAGGATATTTCATCGCCGGCGCAAATAATGTATTTCAAATGATTCAAATAAAGGGAACAATCACCCTCAACCGGTTTCTTTTGCAAGCCACGGTAAAGATTAAATACCCCGTCAGGGCATTTTTTCGGGTCAGGATAAAACCCGGTACCGTTCGGCATGTAATTTTTATCAGGCCATTCAAGCCATGCTTGGCCTTGATTTTTCTTTTTGTCGCCCACGCCAATCAAGCGCATATGAAGAAATTTTTTCTTGAACTCGGCCGGGGCCTCGAAAGTGAACACGCTGCCCTGGACCTGGCAAGTCCGCTGCCCAACAATGATGTTTTTTCCGCCCAGGACGGTATGCGTATAGGATTCATTGAGCCGTTGCAGTATCTCGATGTCTGCATCATCTAACACCGTTCCGCCGGGCAGGTTTCTTGCGTATTCTTTCAGCGGCTTTGCTTTGGCCGGTTCTGGAGTATTCCCGCCGGCGGGTTCCGCCACGGCTTTGGCATTTTGCGTCCCGGTTTCCTGTGCTTCGGACTGATCGGCAGCCAGCGGATTGTTATTCCCCGCCTCTTCAGCCGTCTGCGCTTTACTTTTTCCGGTACCGGCTTTTTCGGACATAAACAGCCGCTGGTTGTGCCGGGTTATCTCCGGGCTCCAGTTCAGGGCTTGTGAAAAATCGCCGGCGCATTCGAGTAGCCGGTAACAATCCCACGCATCATGGGCGAATCCATCATTCAGCGCATCGCCGCCATGAGAATAAACCCGCTCAATACCATCGGCACAACCGCGCAAAATCGCAACGCCCGGCGCTCTTGATGCGCTACCCGGCCTGATAAATCTATCGGTGCCGAACGGCTTATAGTCCCTACTCATCAGGTAGGACGCGCAACTGTTCGCCTGATTGAATTCATCGATTGGATTACGCCAGCCGGTTAGTTTTTGGCCTTGTTGAGGTTTGCGCGCTTGGATTTTCGGCGGCTTGGCTGCAATGCCCAGCGCGGAATCAAAACAAGGCTTCCATGCCTCCCAGTGTTGGAGCATATCCATAAGCACATCAGGGATTGGAGGGATTGCGGCAGGATTGCCGATAAATTGGTATTCACCACCTTCCGGATGCTGTCCGTGAATCACGTCTTGGCAATTGCCGCAACGAAATTCAAGAACCATCTCACCAGCATGTTTGAGCTGCCGCACTCCCAAATCCTTGGTAAACGTTGGCAAGTTGAATAACACCTTGGCGCGATTCGCTTTAGGGCTTCTGATTTCGGCCCTATCGACATCCTCTAACAAGTCTGAAAGCCGAATATTGGCAACCTCTTCAAAAACCTTGCTGGCCAGCGCCACATTATCCAGGTCAAGCGCCAGCGTACAGCTTGCGCCGTGGTACAGGCCGAAATTAAAGCCCTCGCAGTGTTTAAAGTCATCGGCATTGGCAGAATAGCCACCCGGATTACTCAAGTCTTTAGGCTGATTCCATCCCTTAGCGCGTGGGGCTTTGGTCGGTTTGCCGCCGACCTGTGGAATAGGCACCAGATACAGTCCAGCGGCGCAAAACTGCTCAATTGCGCTAAAACTTTTATTTTTGTTTTGCATTCGTCGTCCTTGCCGGATGCAATACTTTTCTCCATCGGTTATAGTAACCGCGCTTTTGAGGAAAAGTATTGCGAAAAAACCGGCGATTGATTGGGGGCAGTCGTCGGTTTTTTTATGCCTGTTGTTCTTTCCGCCCCTGACTGCTTCCATCAATAACGGCCTCAATGCTGGCAAGGGCCGATGTAATCGCGTCGAACGTACCTATGATCTGGCCGATGGCCATAGGCTCGTTACCGGACAACACATTAGTAAATGACGACAACATATCGATAGCGTGGGTTGTTATCTGATCAATTCCAGCCAGGGTATCAGCATTGATCGTCGTGTCATTTGCTTCGCCGCTGCCCTTTATCACGGCCGCATCCATCCAGGCTCGGGTAATGGCTCGGCTATTCTGAAACAGCGCCATAACATCTAGCATCGAGTAATAAGCATCATCGCGATTTGCCTCATTTTCGGCCCCAGCTAAGTACATACGCCGGTTCAGGCTGACAATGCTACCTAGTGTTTAATTACGTAAATTAGTTACCGTATTTCTTATTTGGCTACCTTTTACTTCGCGGCGTCGCCATTTAAATGGTTGAGCCATTTGGTTGTGTCGCGTAATAAAAGCTTCAATTGCCTCTTT
>Ga0208884_100040_pt1 | contig 144707 bp, 142 predicted proteins | sample LakWasMet68_HOW9_2_FD_183898 | JGI IMG/M metagenome (GOLD analysis project Ga0208884, IMG submission 183898) | Freshwater sediment methanotrophic microbial communities from Lake Washington under simulated oxygen tension - Sediment Metagenome... | ecosystem: Environmental > Aquatic > Freshwater... | reverse complement strand
CGATATTTTAAAGAAAGTGATTGAGACTAGAGATGGAGGGTATTTAATGACAGGAACTTCCAATGCAAAAGCCTCAAGAGATAAAAATAGCGCCATAGGACAAAATGATTTCTGGGTGGTTAAACTCAAAGACGAACAAAAACCAGAAAAAGTTAAACTAAACCTTGAAGCTTCACCCAATCCGACACAAGGGTATACCAATATAGTCATTGGGTATGAGTTTGACAACGGAACAGCCACCGTGGTAGATTTAGCAGGACGTGTATTGCAAACTTTTGAAATCACGAGTAAAACAGTGCCTGTAGATTTAAGTTCGGTTCCCGAAGGGATTTACATTGTGAACCTCAAAACCAACTATCAAGGCAAAGAAACCTCGGAAGGTGTGAAGATTATAAAAGGAATTACTAAGAATTAATGCATTTAGATATGAAAGTTAATTATATAATATTATTAGTCATTTTATTGAATTTCGGATTGATGAGTGGGCAAAGTACTACTTCAAGTCCAACAAATAATAATGTCGCTTTGCCAAATTTCACTCCACCATCACCTCATTCCTTTGAGATGACTAAATACGGTGACATTCCTGTTAATGAATTTACTGGGATGATTAATGCTAATATCCCGATTTATGAATATAAAGCTGGTAATTTAAGTTTACCTATTTCTTTAGAGTATTCTGGAAGTGGAGTTAAAGTAGACCAATCTTGCACTTGGACAGGTATAAACTGGGTGCTTCGATCAGGTGGAGTTATAACAAGAACTATAAATGATATTGCAGATGAGTTGGCGGGTCAATCTAATAGAATTGTTTTAAATAGTATTCCACTTAATTCTGGTGAAGATGGTTCGCAAGAGGCTAATGATTTAGTGAATATTATAGAAAATAATTCTAAAGATAGTGAGGCAGATATTTTTAGTTTTAATTTCAATGGGTATTCGGGAAGTTTTTTCTTAGATAATGATTTTCAGCCAACTTTGATAAAAAATGATAAGGAACTAAAAATTACAATTGTAGGAACATTATTAAACAATCAAGAGTTCATTATCACTACACCAGATGGAATAAAATATTATTTTGGTGGTATAAATGCCATAGAGACTGAATCTGGAACAACTGCAAACCCATGCTCTTCGTGCGGTAGAGCCACGTCATATTATTTAACAAGAATTGAGCATCCAATTAATGGCACTATTTTGTTTGATTATGATTCTGTTGTAGGAGCATTAAATTCAATTGCAAAATCTAGAAATTATGGAGTAATGACTTTTAGCACACAAATTAATGGTGATTGTGGACCTCCACCTTTAGCTCCAGAAAAGACAGAAGAGATTGTCATTACAACTAAACAGGCTGGAACTAAATATGTAAAAAAAATATATAGTCCAGACACTCCTATTTATGTAGATTTTATTTCTGAAAACAAAAATTTAGGAAATTCTCATAAAATTTTAAACAAAATCAATATTGTTAATGATACTACTATTACAAAAGAATTTAATTTTGAATATCTCGGAGCTAATCAAAATAGCTCATATAGTAAACGTTTCTTTTTAACTAAGGTATCAATAAATAAGGATATTTCAATTGTTAATGGATTACAAAATAAATATGAAGAGTATACTATGGTTTATGATGATCCAGAAGGGTTGCCTGATAGATTGTCTTATGCCCAAGATTATTATGGATATTATAATGGTGTCGAAGATAATATTTCATCGTTACCTCGATTAAATGTTAATGGATTTAATAATTCTTCTTATAATTTTTTAGCTGCTGATAGGAAACCAAATTTTCAATATGCAAAAAAAGGTACCTTAAAACAAATTATATATCCAACAAGAGGATTTACAGAGTTTGAATATGAAGGTATACCCGTTAAAGAGAAGGTATTTACTCATTATCATGCCAATGCATCCTTAAGTTATATGGGAGCTGATTTAACAAATAATTATGTGCCTAGATATGATGAAGATTTAGAGCATTCATATAATTTAGACCCTATTTTTCAAGATCAATATGTAGATATTAAAATTACTTTTTCGGCTGATGAGAGTTGTTTTTCACCTAATCATGATATTGCCACAAAATTAATTGTTGAAGATTTGACAAATTCTAATAACACATTAATTTTTAATCAAAATAGAGGATATCAAGGTGGAGAGATAATAGTACCTCAGGTTTTGTTTCATCAAGGAGATCAATATAGGGTAAGTATAATATTCCCGAATGTAACAAATTCTAATTGTACAAGCTCACCACTGAATGTAAGCTTTGATTTTAATTTATTTACAAGCTATAGAGTAGTTGATGGAAGAGGAATAAGAATAAAAAGAGTAATTGATAAAACTTCACCAGATGCAACTGCAATGTTAAAAAGGTATTATTATATTCCAGTTAATAAAGTGAGTACATATTTAAACCCTGAAAATGTGCCTTTTGAATCAGTTAATAGAATGATAACTTATGGAATGGTAAATTATCGAGCCAAGCATAAAAATTCAAATGCAGATGATGCTTTTTGTGTTCTTAATTGGTGGACTGACCAAGCTTACTATACTTATATAAATTCAAGTGCAGTTCAAAATTCATTTTCGGCTACTGATGGTGTTGTTTACCCATTTGTAACAATTAGTTATGGCGGAGATAATTTTGAGAATGGAGGAGTACAGAAATATTTTAATAAAATTGTTTCTGATTTTGGTAATGAGTTAGTTGCTCAATCCATACCTCAATACCCTACTACTATTTTAGCAAATCGATTTTATAACAAGCTTAATAACGAAAATGTTATAAGTGGTGATTTGATTCAAGAAATAGATTTTGAAAAAAGAGGAGGTCATTATTATAAAAAAAAGCAAAAAGATTATAATTATGAAAATATAAATCAGATTCTGAATAAATCTTACGTAAATATTGTTGGTAGAAAAGTATACGAAGTACTAGAATTTTATGGAGTTAATGATCCAATGATGATTTCTTCTAATTATTACATCAAGGCATATCTTACCAAATCATTTAATACTAAACTAAATTCTATTACAGAAAGTGATTATTTCAGTCAATGTGAGGTGCCTGATTACGATTATGATTTTTATGGATTGGAACAGGAGCTAACCTTCAATTTTGCGGATTACCCAGATCCTAATAATGTAAAGAAAGTAATTACAACCCAAAGTAACACCTATGGTACCTTACGTGGTCTCCCAATTGAAACTACAGTAACGACAAGTGATAATGCTAGAATCTTAAAAACTAAAAATTATTATCCAACTGATGCTAGTTCTTTAAATGGTTTGACTAGCGGTCAAATTCATGATTACACTGCTTTAGTGAATCAAAATTGTTTAGCATCACCTATACAAGTTCAACAATATGAAAACGACGATTTGCTTTCTACGCAACGCACTTTATATAAATCTTGGAACAATAACACGCTGATACTTCCTGAAATTATTCAAACTGCTAAAGGTACTCAGCCGCTGGAGGACAGAGCTGTTTTTACAGAATATGATCTCAAAGGAAATCCTACCATAATGTCATTAAAAGACGGTACTAAAACTAAATATTTTTACAATGCTCTGAATCAAGTAGTAGCTAAGGTGGAGAATTATTCGGATGCTTTAAATATACCTGCGACACCCAATTTGAGTAGTGCTTGCACTTTTATAACTCAATATCCGCAAGCCGTAATTTCGGTGTATAACTATGATACTGTAACCCATCAAATTGTGAGTATTGTGGCGCCTAATTGTAAAACAATGTATTATGTGTATGATGCGCTACACCAACTACAGGCAATTAAAGATAACGATGGCAATATTGTACAAGAGTTTGAACACAATTATAAACCACAAAACTAACAGTCATGAAGAAGTTATTATATATTTTAGTTTTGTTTCCAATATTGGCTATTGGACAAACTCAAAGTGAAAATTATACTAAGGTAACTACATATAAAGTACCAACCGACACTACTATTGCTAATCCTGTAGATTCGGTAGCGACTGTTCAGGTGACGTATTATGATGGACTGGGCAGACCTATTCAGAAAATTGATGGTAGGCAGTCTAATGATGGAAAAGACATTATTACCCATATGGATTACGACCAATTTGGTAGACAAGCCAAAGAGTATTTACCTTATGTTAGTAGAAGTGGTACTTTAGAATTTGATTCTGATGGACTCAACAACACTCTAAATTATGCTGATGGTACTTCGGCTGGACTTTTACCCACCGATTATAATGGTCAAAATCCTTACAGTCAAAAGTTTTTTGAAGCTTCGCCCTTAAATAGAGTTTTAAAGCAAGCAGCACCCGGAGCTTCTTGGATTGGACATGATACCGATGATGATGATCATACGGTTAAGTTTGATTATCAAACTAATACTTCGAGTGAAGTTAAAATGTTTAACGTTACCCTTACTTGGAATTCTTCTACCAATCTTTATGATATCGCTTTAGTAGATAATGGCTATTATTTAGAAAACAAATTGTATAAAACCATTACCAAAGATGAGAATTGGGTTCAAACTGATGGGGTAAATAATACTATCGAAGAATTTAAAGATGTTCAAGGTAGAGTGCTTTTAAAACGAACGTATAATAACAGTGTAGCTCATGAAACCTATTATGTTTACGATAGTTATGGTAATCTTACGTATGTGATTCCACCTAAAGTTAATTTGGCTCAAGGCATTTCGCAATCTATTTTGGATGGATTGTGTTATCAATACCAATACGACTATCGCAATCGTTTGGTAGAAAAAAAGCTACCGGGTAAGCAATGGGAATATATAGTTTATGATAAATTGGATAGAGTTGTAGCCACAGGTCCTGCTTTTACTCCTTTTGGAGGAACCAATACAGGATGGTTAATTACTAAATATGATGTATATGGAAGAGTAGCCTATACAGTATGGTTGCCAAATGATAATTTTAACAGCAGTAATAGAGCTATTTATCAAAGTGATTACGATCATAACAATTCTACACTCTATGAAACTAATACGCGCTCTAATGTTGATTCGGTTGAGAATTTTTATTCCAGTGCTGTTACACCGACCTCAGGTTATAAATTGTTGACTATAAATTATTATGATGATTACAGTTTTTTAGGTTCAACAGCAACAGTGCCTCAAAGTGTTTTTGGAGAACCCATTTTAACCAATACCAAAGGCATGGCTATGGGCAGTTGGGTTAGGGTTTTGACTGATGCCAATGAAACAGGTGCCACGCTTTCGTATTTGCTTTATGATAATAAAGCCAGAACTATAGCTACGTACAGTCAAAACTATTTGGGTGGATTTACTAACGTAGAAACTAAGTATAATTTTGCAGGCCAAGTTTTATATACACTAACCTTACATAGAAAAGATGATAATTCTAATCAAGTAAAAGTCCGCGAAGAATTTGAATACACCACACAAGGAAGATTATTAAACCATTTTCACAGCGTTAATGGGGGTGTTAAAGAACTGTTGTCTCATAATGTGTATGATGAATTAGGCAAACTCATCAGTAAAAATGTTGGAGGTACCGATGTGGTTAACTTCACGGGTTTACAAAAAGTAGATTACGCCTACAATATAAGAGGTTGGTTAAAGAAAATAAATGATTTACGTGATTTAAATGTTTCCAACGAACCAAAAGATTTGTTTGCTTTTAAAATCAATTATGGTGAAGTAGACAATGATATTTCGGGAAGTGTAAAAGCACTTTTTAACGGCAATATATCGGAAACCTATTGGAGAACCAGTAGTGATAATGTTAAACGTAAATACGGTTATCAATATGATAATTTAAACCGTTTAACCAATTCGTTCTATCAAAAACCTGATGCTCCGGTTAGTTTAACTAACAGTTATAATGAAAGTATGAGTTATGATAAAAATGGAAACATCATGAGTTTGCAACGCAATGGTGCCTTAGACGACCAACAACAAACACTGCAAATTGATAATTTAACCTATACTTATCCTAATGACTCCAACCAATTAGTCAAAGTAACCGATGCGACTATTGACCCCAATGGATTTGCTGATGATACAGCAACTGACCCAACAGATGTTAATAATGATTATAAATACGATGGTAATGGTAATATGACATTTGATGAAAACAAAGGCATTGAAAAGATTACATACAATCACTTGAACTTACCCACTGAAATAGATTTTGGAGCCAAAGGAATAATTCATTACTTTTACGATGCAACCGGAAGAAAATTGCGAAAAGTAGTTACTGATACTATTCATGGTGAAATACTAACCGATTATTTAGATGGGTTTCAATATAAAAACAAAGGATTGCAGTTTTTCCCTACGGCTGAAGGATACGTAAACATTTCACACATTCGATATAAAAACGATAGGTTTGAGATTATTCCTATTGAAACCGAAGACGATGTCTTTAATTATGTGTACAATTACACCGATCATTTGGGAAATATTAGATTGAGTTATGGTGTAGACCCAAGCAACGGCGTTCTAAAAGTTATTGAAGAAAACCATTATTACCCTTTTGGACTGAAACATAGTAATTACAACAGTGATATTAAAGCCTATGTCAAAGAAGAGCAGGAAATGAAAATGAAAACAATTCCTTCTGGGAGTAGTTCGATTTTGACGAGTTATAATTATAAGTACAATGGGAAAGAATACCAAGACGAGTTGGGGCTTAACATGTATGACTATGGAGCGAGGAATTATGACCCTGCATTAGGACGTTGGATGAATATTGACCCTTTGGCGGAGAAATACAGAAGATGGTCACCTTATAATTATTGTATTGATAATCCTATGCGATTTACAGACCCAGATGGCATGAAACTTTTTGACCCAGGAGATAAGTTTTTATCAAAAAAGGAAGCTGCTTTAGATTTTGCAAAACAATATAATGGGATTTCTATTATTAATAATGTTGAATTACATACTTCAATATACAAATTTAAAGAAAATGGAAAGACTTTTTACTCGTATACTGTTCCGACAGGACAAATAGTGTTGGATAAAATGGGCAATAATACATCTGGTCAAATGCAAGCAGTTGATACAAATGTTCCAAAAGGAGAGTTTGTGTCTACAAATCATACACACTCAAGATTTCGTCAAGAAAGTGAAAATGGTTTTTCGGGACCTGATATAGATACTAATAGAGAATTTGCGAATAAAATACCAGGCTTCTCAGCATTTCTTACAACACCTGAAGGTAAGGTTTTAGAACATGATCCTTATGTAAAAGGAGACCCACCTCTGAAAAAAGGAGAGAACACAATTAATGTTGTTAGTTCAGATGTTCCAAGTGATCCTAATGCCCCTAAGCATAATGATGTTAGCCCAAATGTAGTCCCACATGTTTGGCCAATAATAAATGGGGAAAAAAATTATCCATTAAAAACTAAATACAAACCTTAATGAAGAAAATATCAATTTTATTTGGAGTATTAATTTTGTTTAGTTGTAAATCATTAAAAACGAATATTACTAAAGAAAATAACAAATCTAGCGAAGTATCTATTATAGCTTTAATTGCAAATCCTCAAAAATATCACAAAAAGAGAATTACTGTTAAAGGTTATTTCTCAATGGAGATAGAAGGCACTTCTATATACTTATCGAAAAATGATTTTGAAAAGAATTTATTTAAGAATGGAATATATTTATATCTAGGTTATGATTCATTAAAAGAAATGAACATTGAAGAGCCTTATAAAGGTTATGTTAAAATAGAAGGGACTTTTAATAAGAATTTAAAAGGGAGTTATGATTATTATAGTGGGGGACTTGAAAACATTACAAAGATTGAACGATTATATAAAAAGGGCAGTTTAACTGATGAGTATGATACTGATTAGATCCTCGATGGCGCATTCCCGATTGCTCGGATATGTTCAACGGTCGATGGCGCATACCCGATAGCGCGGATTTACAATCCGTGCCCACAATGAAGATAAAAAACTACATCAAAAAGGTGTAGTTTTTTTATTGGAGTAAGAAAAGTATTTAATGGCATGAATTTTTTATTTAATATTATACCGACCGCGCGGATATGTACCAAGATAGATAGCGCGGATTTACAATCCGTGCCCACTAAGAATATAAAAAAACTACATCAACAATGGTGTAGTTTTTTTTTATATTTGATAACTAATTTATACGCCAATGTCAACCAAGTACAAAGCCACTACTACAGAGGAAGCCTATTTTATAACTATTACTACCGTTGGATGGATTGATGTTTTCACTCGGCTGAACCAAAAAGAGATAATTATAAAAGCACTTAATTACTGCCAACAAAATAAAGGGTTAGAAATTTATTCGTATTGTTTGATGAGTAGCCACATTCATTTATTGTGCAAAGCAACAAATGATTTTATTCTATCAGATGTAATTCGAGATTTCAAAAAATTTACTTCAAAGAATATCATTAAAACAATCATTAATGAACCTGAAAGCAGAAGAGAATGGTTGTTAGACTATTTTAGCAAAGCATGTTCGCATTTAAAAAGAGACCAACAGTTCAAAGTATGGCAAAACGGTTATCATGCAGAACATATCTATAGTAATGCATTTATTAAACAAAAAATCGAATACATTCATTCAAATCCAGTGAAAGATAAAATAGTTACTTTGCCAGAAGATTATTATTTTAGTTCTGCCAGAAATTATGCTGGTTTAGAAAATGATTTAGAAATTGTTTTATTAGATTTGTTATGATATTGTTTGTTGGCACGGATTGCAAATCCGCGCTATCGGGCAATATTTACTATTAGTTATGGATTTGATTTACAAAATGGAAACGTTAACAAAATGCCAATTCAGTTTAATATTACACCATCTAATTTTCATTCAACTCATTTTTAAATTCTTCAATCATGAAATATCTAATTTTTTATATAGCTCTAATTCTGTTTACAGTTCATCCAAAGCAAAAAGAATATATTTGTATTCGGCATATTGGTACTACCGATAAGCCTATAGGAACGTTTATTATAAGTAAGGAAAATATTATGAAATACAGCATTATGGAAAAGGTTATAATTAAGGATAGCACGGAAGTTAAATATGCTCATAATTATATTGTTGATAGTGTTATGTATGAAAAAATTAAAACGGTGCTTATTAATTTTAAAAAAAATAAACAAAAACGTACTGGAGATTTTGGACAATTTCAAATTTATATAAACGGAACAAAAAGTTATAATTATGTTTTGGGAGCTAAAAAATCTACTGAGTTGTTTAATCTAGTTCGTGAAAAATTAAAAAATGGAAAAAACATTATTGACTTAGATAATGCATTTGATAAAAACATCAGTAGCGTTAAAGAGTAATGTACCCGACCGTGCGGATATGTCCCACAATAGATAGCGCGGATTTGCAATCCGTGCCCACTAAGAGTATAAAAAAACTACATCTACAATGATGTAGTTTTTTTTATTGGAGTGAAGAAAATAGTAATGGCTTGAATTTTTTAACTTATGTTATCCATTTTGGTTTTCATTGATGGATTTTTTAAGTTGGTAGATGAAGTAGGTTGGGGAAATGCCGTTTCGGGATTTGAATGATTTGGTGAAATTTTGGGTAGAGCCAAAGCCGGCTTCTTCGCCAAGGGCTTTGTTGGTGTAGTTGCGGTATTTGTTTTCTGTTTTTAGGATTTCGACGATGTAATCTATTTTTAGGTCGGTTATGTAGTCGATGGTGCCTTTGTCACGATGTTTGGCTATAATTTTGGTTACGTATTTGGTGTTGGTATTTAACAAAGACGCCATTTTAGATAGGGTCATGTCTTTTTCGAGGTACTTTTTAGTTTGCTCAAACTTCTCTAGCTTTTTTAGAATGGTGGCTTCTAAATCGGGATTTAGGTCTTGTATGACACTCGTTTTATTTTGATTTTTTTCTAAAGAAGACTCGTATTTCTTACTTGTGTCTGTGGACACGTCTTTCTGCATTATTTTGTTGAATCGTTTCTTGTTTCTGTTGTGACTGTACATTAAATAGGTGATGACTATGGTCATTATGGCGATTAAGCTGCCTCCAAAAATAGTTCGGAATGACAATGTGTTTTCAATATCATGCTTGGAACGCAACAGGGTTTTGGTATCGTATTCTTTTACAATTTTGCGGTATAAGTACTTGTCATTTTGAGCTAGTAGTCTATCTGCTTTTAACAATTGGTTGGTATACCGTAATTCGGATTCTTTATCGGCTAGCTTTTTATAGTATTCTATCAGTAATTCATACCCTTGTCGTTGATCGGGACGTAGGTAGTGTGCTTTTTCAAAAATAGCATCTACTTTTTTAAAATAGGAATTGGCTTTTTCTTTTTGTCCCAATAACCAGTAGGATTTCCCTATATAAAAATAGGACACCGATTCGTTTGCAAAATCATTATTACGAGCAATACTTGGCACTACTTTACTGAGCATTTGAATAGCTTCTTTGTATTGGTGTTTGCTGTAGGCATTTACGCCTTCGGAATGGTTGAAATAGGGAATCATTTTACTGTAGTGTAACTCCTTACTGAGTTTTATTCCTAGGTTGTTATAATAACTACAGGAATCGGTTTTACCCAATTTGTTGAAACAAAGCCCTAACGAGTGTATGCTGTTCAAGTAAGCCTGATCATTTTCTTCTTCAAAGTAGGTTGCACATTCTTTAAACAATGCTATGGCTTCGTGGTAGAGTTCGAGATAGTACTTGGTTTGTGCTATGGCATACTTAATTTTATGTCGGGTGTATTGATCTTTGGTTAGCACCGTATATTCATTTGCCAACAAGTAATTGTCTAAGGCCTTTTGTAACTGCTTTTGTTTGTAGTACAGAATTCCTTTGGATAAGTAGGCTTTTCCGATACTACTGTTGTTTTTTGATTTTAGCGCGGCAATTAAGAGGCTATCGGCATAGCTATTTTGCAATTTCTTGTCTACTTTGAACATTTTGGTTCGGTAGTGCTCCATTTGTTGCTGTTCTTGAACGGTTACAATGGTATCGGTACTATTCGATTTATTGATTTGTTTAATGTATTTTTTGTTGTGTATAGGTGTGTAGTTTCTTGCAAAAGAATGGCTTAGACATAACAGTAGGAGGTATAGTATTTTTTTATTCATCATATAGGGATTAGGGTCAGGGCTTGCATGTGTAAACAAATGCTAAAATAAAATAAATAATTGGGTGAGAAATGTTAAAATGGGAGTTTGGAGAAGGAAGGTTCTGAGATACTGAGGTTCTGAGGGACTAAGGTTCTTAGGCTGCTTCTCGATACTATTTTTCAAACTAAAAATTAGCATTTTTAGTTTGAAAAATCACTCGAAGTGACGGAGAGGGAATTAGGAATTAGGATTTAGGATTTAGGAATTAAGAATTAGGAATTAAGAATTGTGATTTGTGCATTATTGACAAGCTAGAAGTAATGGGTTGGATGTGTGTGATTTGGTTGGTTTTGTGGTGGTGTTTGATTCGGGAATTGGGTAGTTGAGATTCGGGAATCGGGTTGAAGAGGGTTTGTTTTGGGTGTTTTGAGCCTGTAGTTTTGCTTCGAATTCAAACGGTTTTGTTTGTTGCAAAATCGACCCACTGTTCAGAGTATCCCGGGTGAAATGAACTGATGAAAAAAGTAATCAGTACCATTTTAAAACACTAACCAATTATGAGATTTTTTTATTTATGTTTATTTATTTTACCCTTTTTTGTTTCTTGTAGCGATCCGGATACCGTGAGCACACCCAAAGAAAATAACAGTTCTTCAAGTATGCTTTATCATAAAGATGCTGATGTTTTGCCTGCTAACAAATTGAATCCTTATGATGTTGTAGGACAACTTCACAATGAACTCGTTACCACTTTTTATGCTCAAGATACTTTGCCAATCTCTTTATCGGCTATTACCAACAAGGTTGTTTCTATGGCACAAAACAATACTAATTTTACTGCCTTAGGCAGTTATACTTTTAATTCGAGTGCACGGGTTTCGTATTTGCTCTCGCATTCGGGAACTTGCCAGCAGGAGGTGTTGGGTACATCGTTAGTAGACGCCTCTGCTCGCAGTAGCCTATCTAATTTTATTGACTCGCTTATTTCTTTGTGTGCTGTTGAAGACGATTATAACGTTATTTATGCTTCTATTGTTGCTTATGAAAATGTGGTTTTGGCCGATAGTAGTTTTACTCTCAGCGATAAGAAAGTGATGTTGGTTACGACGAGTGTTGCCCGACATGCGGCTTATCTACGCAAGAAGAGACCAAAGAAAAATAGAGATCCGGAATGGAATTATATGGTTACTAATATTGTTGCCGCTACCGATGGTGCTGCAGTTGGTTTTCAAGAAGCTGTTATGCGTGCTGTGGTTGTTGGGATCGTTGAGAATCGATGAGTGTTGAGGTGCTGAGGTGCAAAGGCACTGAGGTACTAAGGTTGCTTCTCGATACTATTTTTGAAACTAAAAATTAGCATTTTTAGTTTCAAAAATCACTCGAAGTGACGGAGAGGCAATTAGGAATTAAAAATTAGGAATTAAGAATTAGGAATTCGGTTTTGAGGTTCTGAGGCTTTGCTTCTCGATACTATTTTTTAAACAAAAAATTGGCATTTTTAGTTTGAAAAATCACTCGAAGTGACGGAGAGGCAATTATGAATTAAAAATTAAAAATTAGGAATTAGGATTTGAGGTTCAAAGAGACTGAAGTTCTGAGGTACTTGGTTTTTGAGGGAAGAGATGAAAATTAATTGGATTTGCATAGGAAATAGAGGCTACCATGTTTAGGTGGCCTTTATTGCTTTTCGTCGGCTTCTTCCATTCGGATTAGTAAACTTTCTCTTAATGTATTTAGGAATTTGGTGCGGTCGGATTTGCGCTCTCTTATTTCGAGAAATGTCTTGTGGAATTGGCCTAGTTCTATTTGAAAGGCTGCTTCGAAAAAAGAGGCTAGTTCTTTAAGTTCTGTTTTGCCGTGATTGAATACTCCTTCAGTGTGCAATGCAAAAAGCAATTCGGTAAGGGCAACTTTTGAACCCGTCCATTTTTGCGTTTTAGTATTTGACATTGGATTTTTATTGTTTGATCTCTGTTCTAAATTTAAAATCTCATTTTCTAAGTATGTTTTGATTTTCTCATTGGCCATAATCCTTGCTACTTTGTAATCGTGTGACGTAGTGAAGCGATGGTCTGCTTGAAAGTAGAAGCTATCTAATGTGTGGCACAGATGGTGTTTGCCCCGAAGAAAGTATTTATTATCTAAACTATGATTCTCAGTCCTGTAGTATATGTAAAACTCTTTGTTTTCATTGAAATAGGTTTGCAGTTTTCCCATCTCAGTATTAAGATATTTGCGAATTATCTTTTTTGCCCCCAATGGCTTGCTCGTTTCTATGTTATAGATTTCGTTATAAAAAATGAGTTTGGCCGCGAATTGTGGTTTGATGTTGCTGAAGAAGTCGATTTCTTCGGCTTTGTTTGGGAATTTGTATGTAAGGCATTTTGTTTTGAGTGTTTCGAATGCTGGAATAAGAACTTTTATTGCTCTTTCGGCATATTGAATAGGATTATCCGTTTGAGAATGGATCATTTTTAATTGAAACTCTACATCAGATAATAGTGATTCGGAATACAATTTCATTTGCCACTAGATTTAAGGTTGCTTTAAAGGCAAATCTATATGAGGAGAATTGGTGTTGCAACTAGTATTTTTTATGATTCCCGAATTGAATAGTGTTATTCCCGAATTGCATAGTGTAATTTCAAGCTATTGTTATTGCCGAATGCTCACTTGAAAAACGCGCTAAAGCTCTTGTATCTGAACTCCTCAGGCTTTCTTCACTTACTATGCTTCGCCAGTTTGCTATGCTCGCGTTAAATTCGAAATGAATATTGAATTTTAAGAAACTATTTTCTTTTAGCTCACAGAACGTTATTCATTTTTGGTGTTCGCTGAATCTCCGATTTGGCTTGACCCAAAAGAAACAAAAAGTCAAGGCTATGAATATTAGCTTCGCCCGTTCGCTTCGCTCGGGTTACGAATTCTTCAAATATTTGACTCTCGCTTACAGATTCTAATGCCGTTTTAAAAATAATACCGATATTATTTGAGTTTTTTTAAACTATTTTTTTTCTCTTTTATAGTGAAATAAAGCAAGACCATAATCCTTTCCAAAGGAACACAGATTAGCTGATGAAAATATATTGAGGGACGTGGGATGGTTTGTTACTGAAATCAATCAGAAGTAATGCGGTGATACATCAAAATACTCACCGCATCTTTTAGTTATTGAAAAGGATATCCTTTATATAGTTTATTCGCCGAAGAGGGTAGTGTATCGTTCTTCTAATAACTTCTTGTATTTTTCTTTGTATTCTGTTGACAGGAACGAGTTGTTTATCCATTCTAATGCCACGGTTTTGTTTTTGAGGAATCGTTTTATCATACCCTTTAGCTGTTTATCGTTTAGTCCTAATTTTTTTCCCAGTTGTTCAAAATTCTCCCATTTGAGCCTTCTCTTTTTACCTTCGAGTGTTAGGGCTAATTCTTCGGTATCATCAGGATTTACTATGGCGACATTCAAGAGGTCGTAGGCAGGTGCCAGTGACCAATTATCACCTGAATTGATCATGGAAAAGTTTTTGAGGTGCATGTCGTTATTGCCTGTTAGGAAACTAAAAATACCGAGTTCCAAGAAATATGAGGTATCTAATAAGGTATTGCTTGAATTTTCCTCCAGGGCTTTGCCCACTTTTTCCATAGAGCTTTTGTATTTATCTACCGCTTCGGTAATTTGAAACATGTCGAGCATGTGGATTTTTTCTCCAGACGCCGTGCGGTCAATGCGTTTGGTGATGTAGGCTAGTTCTCCTGATTTTAACCTTATTAAGCTTGACATTACGGTATTGATGCCGAAGGCTTCTGCCGTGCGCATTGTGAGGTGTTCGTTTTCGGGCATTTCGGGATAATAATCGGAAGGCGGTTTGAAGATATAGTTTCCACCTAATGCGCCAACTACAGTTAATCGCCCTTTATGACCGTCTTGCATGGTGTCGTTTATCAGCGATAAGGATAGTTTTGGCTGTACACCAGGCACGGCTACGCTACGTTCTACTACATTTTTGGCCAGTTCTGCCATGTCATTTAATGTATGTTCAAAAACAGGAGGTTGTTTGGTACCAAAAAAGGTTAGACTGCATTGCTCGTGAAATTCAGTTTCGTTGTCATTTAGCGGTTTGTAGCAATATAAACACTTATTCATCATTTAGAAGTATTGGTTGAACACTTACTGCGCCAATGCAGTTTTGGCAACATGCTAATAATAGCCCCATACGGTCGTTAGGGTTTATTTTCCAGTTTTTGGAAGCGATATCTAATAGCCAGCCTTCGGGAATTAACCCTTCGAAAAAAGGGAATAGCCTTTTATCTCTATAGGGTCTGTCCCTTACTGGCATGTCAAATGTGAGGAACTTATTAGGGTGTTCTACACTATATTCTTTATTGTATTGAAAGATGTAATCGCCTTCATCGGTTTCGGTAAGTATGCCTGCTATAAGTTCTTTATAATAGATGGTTGCTTGTCTCATTCGGTTTCATTTTTAGATAACTCTTTTGTACTGACCGGAGCTAGTGTATGTCCGAACATTTTGAGCACCTGATTGGCTTTTTCGAGGTTGAGGTTTTCTTTTCCCTGTTCTATTTTGCGTATTACGGTAAGTGCTACCCCAGCACGTTCGGCAAAGGCTTCTTGTGTGAGATTGACTTCATTTCTTTTTTCTTTTACAAAAGCGGCTAGTGTTTTCATGATTTGTTGTGTTTTTTATATGCTTTTGCATATAATTACAATACAAATATATAAAATTATATGTAAATGCATATAGTTTTATATGAAATATGTTTTTTATATGTAATTGCATATAGTTTTATTTAAAATTCGAATTTTTATATGTGATTGCATATAGCAAGAAGGCTTGACTTTGTCGAAAAAAAAGACTAACTTTACCAGAACGGAACTGTGTTCCGTTCTAATACGTGCCTTTACTTTTGCTTTGCAAAAGTAAAGGCGGTGTTAAGTTTAACCCCATTAATTGATATTAGTTACCTAAATGAGCCTTCCTTATTCCGACAAACTTCCTGTTTCTAAACTGGCGGCTTCGTTTGGTAATACCTCGGCGACTTATAAATTTTATTGGCTGTTGGCTATTTTGGAATTGGTAGAAGAAGAACAGCTAACCCTATCTAAGCGACATTTGTTTGCCCGAATGATTGGGAATGCGTGGTATACGGTGAATTATTTTCATGTGTCGTTTGGAAAGCAGGATTTGATACAACAGGCGGTGCATTCTATATTAGAACATGAGCGATTGACCATTGATGTTAAGAAAAATGTATTGTTGGCTGTATTAGAAAACTCTGAATTAAAGACTACACAGCAAACGCTATATCATTTTAATAAAAACGTGCCGCATTGGTTTTTATCGCCGTGGTTTTCTAAAGTGGGAGGTGAGCATGATGTTGCTTATAGAAAACGTATTTATAGTTCCTCTCAAGTTTTTGAATATGATTGTTTGTATGCGCTTTATGATGACGATATTGTAGTTAACCCTAATTGGGTAGATTACTTAAAAGCTAATGCCAAAATACTAAAGGACTTTATTTATTGGAACCTGACTTTGTTTTTGCAAACCCGTAACCCCAATGTGCCGGATATTGCCAATAAATTGATACGACCACCTTTTAGAGGCTCGCTTACCAACCAACGCAAGAACTATTGGGATATTGTTTTTAAGGAACTTGGAACCCTAGATTGTATTTTTACCAATACCGCTTTGACCGTAGACCGTTATGCCTTGGACCATTTTGTACCTCATGCCTTTGTATCCTATGATTTGATTTGGAATTTGGTACCTATAGATACCCGTTTTAATGCTACCAAGAGTGATAAATTGCCTACTATGGAAACCCACTTTGACGGTTTTTTTAATTTGCAAAAAACGGCTTTTGAAATTGTGCAGCATTATAACTCCAAAAGTAAATTGCTTGAGGAATATTTGACTATTTATCCGGATTTAAGTAGTGTAACTGGCTTTGATTATAGTAAGTATAAAGAGAGTATACAGCCTTTGATTACTATTGCTCATAATAATGGTTTTGGTTATTTAATTTAGGTTCTAAATTAGCAACAAAATTTTAAGAAATAAAATAGCAACTCACACAAGTAAACAATGAAATTAGATTTTGAAGTTTTAAAAATAGTTTTACCAATTGCAGCAATATTAATTTCTATTATTGGTATTTACATCAATAAAAAGAATTTAAAAAAGCAAATAAGAGTAACAAAGCTCGAAGAAATTTTAGAAATTCTAAATAGTCTTTCTAAATATTATATTCGATTATTTTGGTTTGTTAGAGATTTGGAGTCTATTCAAGAAAAGATAAATAATGGTAAACAACTTTTAGAATATGAACTAGAATATGATAAAAATGTGCAAGCATTTTTAAAAAATATCAACAAAGAAGCCTTGGAAATGAAAGTATCACGATTGTATGTATTGACAAATGCTTATTTGTCTAATAATTCAAACTCAAATCTTAAGGCTAGAATACTTGCGTTGAGTCATTTGTATGGAGCAATGTTTCAAACAGTAGCTAATAATGATATAATATTTATAAAACGACATTACAAAGAGGGAATTCCAAAACCCGGTAAACTTGGTACTTTTATTATTTCTATTGAAAATGATTTAATCAAAGAAATGGAATTAGGGCATGAAAGTTTGCCAAATAAAGATTTTATTGCCTATCGGGATAACCAATTTAAAAAAGATTTAGGAATATTTAACTAATTGTTTATTGCATTAATTTATGACAAAAATTCTGCCACTTGTTCCTTTTTCTGAATTGAAAAAGAATTCAGGACTGATGATAGTATCTGATGAAAAATGAAATGCAAATTTTAGTTTAACAAACCTATTTAAAGGTTCCGTTAATTGTATTTGAATTCTAAATGGGGCTTTGGGTAGTGCATAGAGCGGGTCTTCTAATTCGATAGTAGTTTTGCCTTCATTACGCATATCGCCATAGTTAAGTGTTGTAACAAATTTAGATGTTACTTTTAAAATTCCTGAAGTTTTTTGGAAGGGCCCAGCTAATGCAATTGGTAATAAGTTCGTAATAATGTCTATTGAATTTAATAGAATGGTGTTTTCGGTATTATTGATAAAAGTGATATCGAATATAGGTAGTATATTTTCGTTAAGGTTATCAATGAATTGATACAGTCTTTCATTTGTTATAGACTTTTGATACACCTTTTTGTTTAATACTTCAATTTTAGCAATTTCAATAAAGTTATTTCTATGAGGATAATACTTGTTTACTAGATGATTGAAAAGAAAAAGATTACTGCTGATATAGTCCCAACTCCAAAATTCTATTGTAATTGAAAGATTATTATGATACATGATTGTATTTAATTGATCTTGAATCAAAGTATCATTTTCAATAGTAGTGGCGATTATAATTTTAGAAGGTAGATTTTCTAAATGCAGTATTGCATTAACATCTTTAATGATTTCATTTATAAAATCAAGCTTTGTAGCCCTGTTTTGTAGGTTTAGATTGCGAAGTTTGCATTGTGCGACTGTTTTCTTTTCGAAGGAAATAATATCCATACCATTTTGGTTTTGTCCTTTTCTACCATACAAACTAAAACTTGTTGTTTTATATAGCGCATTAAGTAAATCACAAGTAATACTTTCAAAAAGCTCTGGGCTTTTAGGAATTGGAAGTTTGTAAATCATATTTATAAATTGTAATGTATTGCTAATTTACTAATTCATTTACATTTAATGTGTGTTTAATTTTTTTTACCAAAGTTTAATTTGAAAATATGGTAATAAAATAAACAACAGCATATTATGTTCCATATATTAAGCAAATAATTGGATTTGAATATTTTTGTAATGTTAGAAAATGTCACAAAAAACATCATTTTGATGTTTTAAAATATTTTTTTAGTTTTTTAATTTAAACCATTTACCATAAATAACTTATTCTCCAGAGTTTTGATTACACTAAGTGTAAGGAAAGTATTCAGCCTTTAGTGACGATTTTACATAATAATGAATTTGTCTATCTTCATTAATTAAGCACGGATTGCAAATCCGCGCTATCGGGAGTATTCAGCCTTTAGTGACGATTTTACATAATAATGAATTTGTCTATCTTCATTAATTAAGCACGGATTGCAAATCCGCGCTATCGGGTTTATTGGAGGAACGATTTGTGTGATTATTTTATATAGTTGTTTTGTATAATCGCTACTACTTTCTAGTTGTTGAATAGAAATCCAAGTTTTAAAATATTCAGAAACTTCTTGTTGGCGCAGTTGGGTAAAAGACAAATAATTTTTTTCTTCCAAGTCGATTCTATTTTCATTTATCCGACAAGCCATTGCTAAATTTTTTGTATCGACATATTCAACAGTTTGAATCGAAAATGAATTTGTAGTTTTCCTTAAAATCTTTCCTTCAACATCTCTAATTAAAAAAACTGAAACATAATTATGTCCATTTTCTTCGTATTCAGCAAAAACAAAATATCCACCTGTTGCAAAAGTAATAGGTTGAATAATTCCTTCAAGATTTCCAATTACTAATCTTGTAAAAGCAATAAAATCTTGATTTGTTCTTTCCGATTCTCTATAATCATCAAATTTTTCAGGAAAATATTTGCCTTCTGATTCATCAAATATTGCGTAAAGAATTCTATCACTTTTGTATGTGTCAGAAAGTGCTTGAACTAACGCAATTGAATCATCATTATTTGGAACTAATGCTTCTGAAAGTATTAATTCTACTTGGTCGCTTTCACGTTCTTTTATTAGTTCGTGAATAATAATTTTTTTTAGTTCCATTAATTATATATTTTGTTTTTGCTGTTTTTTAGTAAAGTGCCGTATAACTATTGTAAACAATCAAAGTCAAATAACTTTTACAAATAGCAACAACCAGCATCCACAAATAAACACAATCCCACCCAACTAGTCAATCCGTATTTACACGGATTTTTCAACTGCAAAAACCACAGCAAAAATAGGTGCCTTTCCGTTCCAAAACCACTAAACCTAATCAATCCATAACACTGCCAATCTATTATTAATGCTATTACACATTAAATAATACTTTTGAAGTAGATGCTCTTTTTATGTTTATTGATTTATTTGGAAAAATTAAGTTTTATTTAAACTATAATATTATTTGAGTACTTGTTGAATTACTTAGATTTGTAAAAAAATAATGAGTTATGAAACGAATAGTAGTATTGTTAATTACGAGTTTAGCATTTTTTGCAAGTTCATCTTCTTATGCTTGGGGACATAAAGGGCATTCATTGGTTGCTGAGGTAGCTTTTCAATATTTAGATGCGAATACCAAAAAAAATGTATTGGCTTATCATAATGGAATGAGTATTGAGGATGCTGCCAATTGGATGGACTCTATGCGTAGTGATAAAAACTATGATTTTATGAAGCCTTATCACTACATTGATTTTGATAAAAATGCAACAGTAAAAGAGCTTGAAGGTGATAATATCATAAATACACTTAATAAAACCCTAAAAGAATTGGATAACATGAAAGGCCTATCTAATGAGGATATAAGAACTAAGTTACTTTATCTGTTTCATTTGGTAGGCGATTTGCATCAACCTTTGCATGTTGGTTATAAAGATGATAAAGGAGGAAATACGGTTCAAGTTTCTTTTTTTGGGAGAGGAACTAATTTACATGCTATGTGGGATAGTGATATTATTGAATATAAAGGCATGAATTTGAACGATGAATTAAAGTTGAATACCTATAGTGCTAGTGATTTGGCAGAACTTAGAAAAATTGATATTGTATCTTGGGCTAAAGATACCCGAAGTTTTTTAAAAAATGCTTACAGTTTAAATAGTGCTAAAGTATCGGATTATTATATTGATTCTAATTATGTAATCATCCAACAACAAATTTTAAAAGCCGGGTTACGATTGGCTTCTATATTGGAGCATTATTTTAAAGATGTTACCATAGAATCAAAGACTCAAGTTACTGACACAGCTCCTAAAACGGAAGTTACTGACGTGGTTGAATTATCTACTGACGTTGATGTTGCCAAAGCTGCTGAATATGAAGGTAAATTAGTTCATGTTTGTTCTAAAGTATTTTCAACAAAAGTATTAGACTCTAATGGAATGACTTTTTTAAATGTTGGTGGTGAATATCCGAATTCACCTTTAACTGTTGTTATATATGCCGATCAGTTAAAGAATTTTGATTTCGTGCCAGCAGATTATTATAAAGGAAAAATTATCTGTGTCTCTGGTACAATTAAAATATATAAAGGTAAACCAGAAATAATAATCAATACACCGCATTCAATAGAAATAAAATAATTTTTTATACTTTTATTTAATAAGAAGGCTTAATAACTTCTTTTATTTTTTTCTATTTTTCCAACTGTCATTATTATATCTGTTTTTGCAATAATCCTTATATAGAATAGTAAGATAGCTACTTATGATATAGACAGCAATTATCAATAAAATTTCATACCACTGCATTGAAGAACTATTTGGATTTGCTAACAATATACTTAATTGGTTTTAGCTATAGTATGCAATTAAGGAATTTTTGGTATTCAATTTGGTAATATTAGTTAGATAACATATAAGTGCACCGATTATAAATCCGCGCAATCTGGTTAGTATAAAAAAAGTACATAAAAATAGCATATATTTACGCCTTTAAAAATTCCCATTAACATTAATCAATTGAAAGACATCGCTACTGCTAATTATCGTTCACAAGCCAAGGTCTCGGCAATTCCAGAAATACCTTCAATTATTAAATATATGGGGTCCAAAAAACCTATTCTAAACTTTATAGTTTCCAATATTGAGGAAATTAATAATAATGATTTACCTGTTTGTGATTTGTTCTCTGGTTCGTGTTCAATTTCAGCCGCACTTCGGAAGAAGTTTGACTTTATTTCTAATGACATTCAAGAATATTCAAGTATATTAGGTCAAACTTATTTCTCTGATCTATCTGTATACGATTTCTCGGAAATTGAAAAAAAAATAGAATTAGTAGTGAGAGATCATGTTGCTTATTTTAAGAATGCATATTCTAAATATTTTTACGATTATACGACTGTCAAAGATTTAAACGAATATCAAAAAATAGAGCTTTCACAGAGACAGCTTATTAATAAAAGTTTTGAAGTAGATTATCATTTGTTTGTAAAACATTACTCTGGTACTTATTGGTCTTTCGAGCAGTGTGTTTGGATTGATTCACTCCGTAAGACGGCAGAGGAGTTTAAAGGAGAAAAGATCTATTTTGCAATTTTATCTAGTATTATGTATGCCATGTCATATTCAACTCAAAGTACAGGTCATTTTGCGCAGTATAGAGACGGCAATAGTGTAGAGGCAATGCATAACATTATTATATATAGAAATAAAAAAATTTATGAGCTATTTAACAGAAAGTTGAAAGAGTTGGTTTCTTCTTTAGATAATCATTTAAAAACAATAACTGCAACAACACTTTCTTTCAAGAAGTGTCTTAAAACCTTAAGTATTGGGTCAACGGTTTATGCTGATCCGCCATACGCCCCAGTACATTACTCAAGGTTTTACCATGTACTCGAAACATTAGTTAAATATGATTATCCAGACTTAGAGCATAAAGGTCGATATCGAGGAGATCGACATCAATCACCATTTTCTCAAAAAAGTAATGCCTTAGCCGCGTTTAGAGAGCTTTATCAGGGTGTACTTGACACAAAAAGTCAGCTTTTATTAAGTTATAGTGGTTCAGGTGTTGTTTCTATTGATAAAATTATTAGTTTAGCGAAAGAATACTTTAATGATGGCTATGTTTTAGAAGTAAAAGAAGTTAAACATAAACATAGCACAATGGGACGATTTGAGGATCAAGCCCGAGATGTTATAGAATATCTAATTATTGCACGGTTTAAGAATGGATAAAAAAATTGATTTTACGAGACAGCGTACATCATGGACAAAATATGATATTGTTCGTGCGATGGAAGTAGTTGAAAGTATCCAAATCATTGATGATTTTAAGAATAAACGAGCTATAATAGATGAACCGATTCTCCGATCCTTTCTAGGGGTTAATTCATTGCAAGATCCTACTCCTGACTATTGGATTGCAATTCAGAATTATCCGAACGAGAAGAAGCTCTTTGCACTTTTTGCCACAATATTCACCCATGGAGATGTTGTAAATGATTTTGCTAAAAAATATTCCACGGGCAACATGAAAGGAGTATTTAAAATTGAACCCGGAAAGCAATATACTAATATTAGAAGTGCATTAATAGAATCAGGCGCGGCTAAACCTAGTTACAGAAAACAAAGCGAAGTGCCTTACGATTTTACTCCAATCTTCCAAAATCCATCTGTTGGAATTCTGTTTAAGAAAGTCATACAGGAAAGGTTTTCAAGATTTACAAAATCGTCAACATCTGATGAAGAATTCTACAAATACTCATTTGAAAATAATTTTCATGAAGCTTTAAGTTTAACGAAAGATCAATATAGAGACTGGCTGGAAGGGCGTGCTGACTTTGAAAACAACTATATAGAGAAAGTTTCCATTTCTAATTTTTTCTCTATTGAGGAGGAGATATTAAATTTTTCAAGGTCTAAGGAAATTTATTTTCTTGGAGAAAATGGGGATGGTAAATCCTTGTTTTTAATGGGTATTTACCTTGCATTTAACGGGAATTTTATTTTAGAATCTACCGACAGGCAGAAAACGGGTAAGGCTTTAGACATATTTAGAAATAATCGTGTGGTGTCGCTATTTGGTGTTGACGATAAGGGTACCGAATATAATCCGCAACGTGGACTTTTTATACAGAACTTTTTTGCCTATGGTACGCATCGTGGCCGTTATTCAACAGACGATTTTGAGGAATATGGATTTATGACATTATTTGATTCTGAGCAAAAATTGACAAACCCGGTAAGCTGGCTTAAAGATCAAAAATTACTGGAATTGGAAAAAGCTTTGGACGCTAACAATATGATTGGTGAAGAGAAGACTTTGCCAATTTCATATCCTGTTAAGCTTTTAGAAGATATGTTTTATGATTTACTAGAGCGCAACGTTGAAATTAAAATAGAAGGAACCGGAGTACTATTTAGAGAAAAGGGAACTACCTTACAATTTGATCAATTATCTGAAGGATATAAAAGCATTTTAATCTTTGTTTCCGACTTACTTTATAGATTAAGTTTAAACGCAAATGAAGAACAAAAAATAACTGATCTAAAAGGAATTGTACTTGTTGATGAAATCGACCTACATCTGCATCCAAAATGGCAGCGTGTTATTATCGGAAAACTACGAAAGTTGTTTCCAAACATACAATTTATATTTACGACTCATAGTCCAACAATAATTCAAGGCGCTTCCGAGGACGCTATAATCTTTAGAGTATATAGAAATTCATCTGATGGTAAAACAAGAATTAGCGAACCATATTTTAGGAAGGAGCTAGACCATCTGATGATTAATACTCTACTAACATCACCTTTATTTGGTCTTGAGGATTCTAGAATGGACTCTCTTGATAACGATGCTGATACTAACGAAACTTATCTGATGTATAAAATAAATGAGAAAATCAAGTTAGAGTTGGACAAGCAAAAATCTGAAGGTAAAGAATTTGTAAGTGATAATGAAATAGATAGATTAATCGATTCAATTTTGAGAGAGGAGCTTGACAATGATTAAACTGACGAAAGACATTACTAGTGTCCCTGTATCTCTAATTCCTGCGTATGCCGATCTTTTTGCTCCACAAAATGTTCCTATAAGAGCGAGAACCACACACGGACGAAGAATGGAAGTCATAAATAATGGCTCATACATTGATCATGATAATTATAATTCGAGATATAAGAAGAGAGATATTAAGGAAGCCCTCAATTCTATTTATAATGGGAAATGTGCTTATTGTGAACAGTTAGTTGAACAATCTCATGTGGAGCATTATCGTCCAAAATCTAAATACCACTGGCTTGCCTATAGTTGGGATAATTTGTTATTGGCTTGCGGTACATGTAATCAGGGGAAGGGAGTTCACTTTGACATTATAAATGCTAAAGTCACTTTTGTTAACTCTGAAATAAACGTCAGAAATATAAATAATTTTTTATTACAATATGATCTTGCAGAGCTACCGATGATGATCAACCCTGAAGTTACTGATCCATTTGGATTGATAGAATTTCATAAAAATGGAATTATTTCGTCAGACGATCCACGGTTTGCCTACACTATTGAAAAATGTGCTATAGATAGGGTTTATCTAAATGATCAAAGGCGAAAATTGCTTAATGATTTTAGAAGCGATATTCAATCCATCTTGGTTGAAAATGCTGGCGATATCTCTAATCAACTTGCAGAAATTCGGACCTTAGTAAAAAAGTTCACGAGAGACCAACGTAACATCACAAACCCTTATCAAGCATTTCGAAAATTTGCAATTGATAATGGGTGGCTCAATGACATAATTAAGGATCAAACTTAATTTGAGAAACTTAGTCTACAAGTTATAAACACAGCAGGATTAAACGGTTCTCGGTCATATTCATTAATATCAAATCCAGACCCAACTCGCCAAATATCGATATCAGGATAAACCACGGAAATTAGCATAGCAACGAATGTAAATGGTTTCGGTCCCAGAGGTGCAATTATTATATTGTATTCGTCTTTAAGTAGATGATACAACGATACTAATTCATTTTCTAAATATAATAGACTGTCGAATGGAAACGTAATGATATTGGTGTTTTCTTCAATTACACTTTTGTTATTCCGTTCAATCTTTTCTACAAATTTTGGATCCAACGCCGGTTTAGAATAAAAGACATATGTGACTTTAGGGTCAAGCTGATCAATAATACCTTGTGCTTTATTTTGTTCATAGCCTAAACATACTATTAGAGCTTTTGGCTTGTTATTTGGTATAACATATTTTCCAGGTAAAGGCAATATATCTGTGTTAGCCTTTGGTTTTAGAGGCTTTGAATATGTTGAAGGAGTATAAATGAAAGTTAAAGTTGCTTTTGATAGGGCTGATTCTTTATTTGCGAAGTAGAGCAATATTGAGTAATACCAGGATTTTGTCATACATGAATAGTCAACACATATATTTATGTTAGACTTGTCTATTGAACATATAGTTTCATGAAGAAGTTTTAAAAGTTGTTCATGTGAATATATCAAATGATTACTTGCAAAAGATATTCGTTCTACATCCGATTCAGGATAACTTAACGCCATGATAAGATTGATCTTATTTCTTTCTGTTATCTTTTGATAGGCACTTAATTTCCTTTTTTCAATATTGTTAGCAAAAATAAATATATCAAATATTTCATTATCTATCTCGTCAATTGTAATTTCTGTTCTTCTTTCAATTTTCATAACTCTTGATCAAATAAATTAATATTACTTTGATTCTCGGATAAAATAGCACTTAGATTAGTTGGTTCACTTCTGCGAATTGGTAATTTATATTTTGGGTAATACATATATGATAATTTTATTCTCTTATTTGCGATATCGAAATCAAAATTTTCATTTTGATTTTCCACTAAAATAAATGCACCTTGTAGCAAACCTTTCTCTAGAAGAATTTCAAAATCATCGGAAGAAATATTTTTCTTATCATAAGTAAATACGAGTGCGGGTTCAATATTGAATCGAGCCCCTAAGATTTGATCAGTTAAAAAAGTTCCAATTTTGTTAACGAAAATTTTCATTGATAAATCATTGCTTTTCAATTTGACAGGTATATTGTCAATTGAATTCATAAATCTTTTTGAAATTTTCATTATTTCATCATATTGTACATTCTGCTTTGCCTTGGTAGATTCAACTCTTGATATTATTGAATTAGTAAGTAGAATTATCCATCTAGGGTTTCCTTCACAAATTTTACAAAGCAATTCTATCCCATTATATAGACTAATTGCCTTATTTCTTGGTCTATATGTTGGTGAATTATCTGAAAGTGATTCAAGATTACTATCTATAAAATGATTTCGGAAATATACAGTCGGTTTTATTTTTCTGAATATTGAATCTTTTTGACTTTCATTAATAGGGCGCGGTTTTTCTGTGCTAATCCCCTTAGATATTAAAAATTTACGAAATGAATAATCCTTTTTAACTAAGGAATCTACCTCCTGCATATAGCTACTATTATCATTGTAGGCCTCACGTCCCTCAATATACAGCGGATTAGATCCGAAAAATTCATCAGCATTTACATTCTCAAATCTCTCACAAAGTAAGCTATCGATTAATCTTTTCGAAAAAGATTCATTTGAAGGCAAGTTCCACATCTTTATTAATTCCAAATCATTCCCAGACGTTGCCGAGTATTGACTTGTAAGGTGCTTTTCGATATCTTTTGGAAGAATAGGACTAGAGCTAATTTTATATAAGAAATTTTGATCTCTGCTTCTTAAAGAACCATATAGTTTCTCCTGCAACCATTCTGGTGCAAATTCAAGCTCGTCGAAGCATAAAGCCCATTTTTTTGGTTTAGCTAATTTATAAATTCTTTGAAATACGGCGACCAAATGACTTAGTGATGAGTCAAACTGTAAATTAAAATATTCCGGTAGGGGTATATCGGTTTCTCTCGCATTATTGAAAATAATGTTCTGAATCATAAGATTTGCATTATCAATTCTTTTCAATAAAGATTCGCGCACATACTCAATTTTGGGAATGGTGTTTTTAAGTTGCCAACTTTCAATAAGTTGTTTGCTTAACTCTATTTCTCTTTTGTCATCTTTAAAAATACCATCTTCATATTCTAAAATATTTAATAAAGTATCACAAAAAGAGATAAATACGTTACTATTAACTGTAAAATGAGAAAGACGGTTTGCAAGATTTCCATAACCGCTTAATTGTTTATCATAAGTTTGGTTTTTACTATCCCAATAAATATCTGTTGAAATATAAATTGCAAAGAATGACATCTCTGCTATAGTAGATTTAGCATTTTCATCATTCCAACTGTTGAGTGCGGGCAAGGTTAACATTTTCATAAGAGTAGTTTTTCCGCATCCTCTTGCACCTAAAATAACGCTATGATTATTTTGTAGCAATTTTCCAAAACTTTCTGAATAGATAAATTTCTCACCAACCTCATTTGGCGAAATATAGCGTGCATTGTAGGTATTGTAAAATTGAATTTTATCCATGTTTATAACAATGTTTAGGTCGGCTGCCAATATTTGGATGAGTAAAAATATTTTTTTCTAAGAGTAGAGATTGCAACAAATCGATTTTATCAGGAGTCAAATTTTCAACTTCTGGAACCTGATTTATTATATCCTCCCAGTTTACAATTTTATCTCCTGCACTATCTAAATATGATTCAATCTTGTCTGCCAGTAATGTTTCGTTATCGATATATCCAAATCCTGAATAAGCCTTAAAATTCTCTTCATTGCTTAATTCCCATCCGGTTTGTAAATGATATTCCCAAGTTGTCATCTTGGCAGTGCAACGGCAATTCGATTTTGTTATAGTTAGCTGATGAAAATAGTTAAACTTTCCTATGTAATCTGCTTGACCGCTTGCAGAGAAACTTCCGCTCGCAAGTATCGGGATCTGGTAACCTGTTGCAGTTGGTTGATATCTTAACCAAGGATCGTGTTTATGTCCATGAACTGCCAAATCATATTTAAATTTTCCCAAAATGTCAAGAAGTTCTTGTCCATTTTCGATAAAATCATGCTCTCCTCCGTCGTTACGAGAATGCTGTGCAGGATGATGGTGGCACAATAATATTTTAATTTTATTGTCATCACAGTTATTTTGAAGATACTTTTCTATCTCCTCTATAGCTCCTTTATCAATTCTTCCCTTATTAATGGGATTTTCAGGCCCTGTCGTAGAGTGAGTATGATAATGTACAGAATTGACTACTAAGATTTGAGTATTTGGTAGTTCAACAAAAGTGTATCCCTTATCCCAAAATGTACCTATTAATTTGTCAGTTAGCGGAAATTGTTGCCTTATCCTTTTAGCAACATCGAAACTATAATTAGATTTAGAATTTCGTGAATCAACATCATGATTACCGAGGGTTGCAATAACTTCAGGACAATCTAATGCTCTCGCAATTTCTTGGACAAACTGCCATCCGGATATTAACCCTTGTGTATCACTCTGATCAGTAAAATCGCCCGGACACAAAAGTATATCTGACTCTAGCCCAAATTTATCTATAATGTGGTATAAACTTTCAATTGGATGGTTTTTAGACGGTGAACGCAGTTTATCTGAGAATAAATGAGTTTTATCCTGACTATAATTTACACGTTTTGGATGACAATGAAGGTCACTAACTACGCTTAACTTTAATATTACTTCATCCATTCATATTGTTTTAAAAATGTGTCAGGTTCACCTTATTTCCAACAAATATATACATAAATGAAAACAAAAAAAAGATGCTACTCAGCATATTCTCTTAGTTGTATTTATAATGGATTTTCAGGCCAAAAATCTTTTGGAGAACATTCAAATATTTTTGCGATATCATTCAAATGTTTGATGTTGTATTTGGCTGTTTTTGAAGGTGCTTCAATATCACCAATAAATCCAACGCCTTTACCTAGCTTCAAAGATAACTCCATTTGAGTTAATCCCCTTGCCTCGCGCATTTCTTTCACACGTTGAATTATATATTTCTCAATTTCATCTAACATATTAGCAAAGAGCAGAATATTTTAAATCTTTATCAATGGATTATAATCCATATTTAAAATATTTTCTTATATTTGTGAACGTTTATATAAATTTGCGATTCTTCAAATACAATATTGAAGCATTCGCTTTGAATCTCGTTCCAAAAACTGGTAATTTTTAGCACGCGAGATGATAAGTACGATGCTCACGTCTATTGGCGTGGGCTCACTTATTCGTGTGCAGGTATACCAGTACCTTGGAGCGTTTAAGCTGAGTTCCGCGCCTTTTTTTATGGGCTAAACTTTCCTTTACGATTCACCATTTTTTTAGAAAAAAGAAGCAAGAAGCAAGAGTCAAGATTTTGCCTGTAGTTTCTTCCTCGATTTTATAACAGCTATTAATCTATTAACACTATAGCCTATGGATAAATGCGAGATTGCTTCGTGCCTCGCAATGACAAACCAAACTTCAAAAGATTGCCGCGCTCGCGCTCGCAATGACAAAAAAGGCCCTCTGACTCTTCTTGGCGGTTGAACAGAGGACCGGTAGACAAACAAAACTAATGTTTCATTTAACTAACCAATATTATGAATAATTTTTCATTGTACAAGGTCTTTAGATCTTGTATTTACGTAGCCCTACTTTTGTTAATGACCCATGAAGGCTTCGCGATGATGCCTTCGGTCAAGAAGAAAGAGGCAAGAAGCAAGATGGCTTTCCCTTATGGAAGCAAGAAACAAGAGGCAAGAGGCAAGACTCTTTTTGCTGGGAGAAGTGAGAAGCAAGAAGCAAGAGGTAGGACAGAGACCCTGAAACAAGTTCAGGGTGAAATTTCAGGGACGGTTACCGATGCCAATGGAGTCCTTTCGGGTGTGACGGTTACTGTGAAAGGAAAATCGGTTAGTACTATTACGGATAGCAAAGGGCAGTTTAGTATTGCTGCTGGGCCAGATGATGTGCTGGTGTTTTCTTTTGTTGGCTATAAGGATGTTACCGTACCTGTTGATGGTCGCAGTAGTATCCATATTACTATGCAGGAAGATGCGACTACCTTGAAAGAGGTAACGATTAACGCTGGGTATTATAAAGTAAAGGATAAGGAGCGCACGGGCAGTATTGCCAAGTTGGATGCCAAAGACATCGAAAAGCAACCCGTGACCAATGCCTTGGCCGCGATGCAGGGTAGGATGGCAGGCGTTAACATTACCCAAACTACTGGTACCCCAGGAGGAGGTTTTGAGGTACAGATTAGAGGGCAGAACAGTCTGCGTGCTAACGGCAATGCGCCTTTGTATGTGGTGGATGGCGTTCCGTATGCGTCTGACCCCATTGGCAGTGGGATGGCCTCGGGTATTTTTGCTACCCAACCAAGCCCGTTGAACAGTATTAACCCTGACCAAATTGCGAGTATCGAGGTGTTGAAAGATGCCGATGCTACGGCTATTTATGGTTCTCGTGGGGCTAATGGTGTGGTGTTGATTACTACCAAAAAAGGGAAGTCGGGCAAGACCACGTTTAGTGCTGCCGTGTCGCAAGGTGCGGGTAGGGTAACGCGTTTTCTCGATTTGATGCATACCGAGCAATACTTGCAAATGCGCCGTGAGGCTTTTGCCAATGATGGGGTGCCGATTCCGAGTTATGCCTATGATGTGAACGGCACTTGGGATGCGAACCGCTATACCGATTGGCAGAAAGAACTCTTTGGCGGTACTGCGTCGTTGAGTACCGTGCAAGGGTCGTTGTCGGGTGGTTCGGCACAAACGCAGTTTTTGTTGAGTAGCAATTACAGCACCCAAACGACGGTATTCCCAGGGACGTTTACGTACAAAAAAGGAAATGTGCATTTTAATTTGAACCACAGTTCGCTCGATCAAAAGTTTAAAGTAGCGTTTACGGCAGGCTATACCAGTCAAGGGAATAACCAACCGCGCGTAGATTTGGTACAAGAAGCGATTACGATAGCGCCCAATGCTCCGGCACTGTATCACGCGGATGGCACTTTGAACTGGGAAAACAACACGTTTAATAACCCCTTGCGCAATTTGGAAGGGAAGTACCAAGCCAAAACAACGGATTTGATTGCGAATACCGTGCTGTCGTATGCGTTGAGTCCAAGTTGGTCTGTAGCCACCAGTTTGGGGTATACTAGTACAGAGCATCGTGAAACCAATGCCTCGCCGTCTACCAAATATAACCCTGCTTATGGCTTGGGCAGTGCGTACTCGTCGTTGATTGCCAGCGGTGCACAACGCCAATCCTGGATTGTGGAACCCAAGGTAGAGTGGAAACATGCCTTGGGAGGTGGCCAACTGGAAACCTTGTTGGGTAGTACGTTGCAGCAGCAACAAAGTGCCATGCTGGTGCAGTATGCCTCGGGATTTGCGAGTAACAGTTTGATTTATAATTTGGCCTCGGCTACTAATGTGTATACGTTGGTGAGTGATGCTACGGTATATAAGTACCAAGCCTTTTTTGGACGTGCCAATTACAATTATCAGAAGAAATATATCTTGAATTTCACTGGTAGGCGTGACGGTTCGAGTCGGTTTGGACCCGGCAAGCAGTTTGCTTATTTTGCTGCTGTGGGTGGTGCTTGGTTGTTTGGTTCGGAACCCTTTTTGAAGAACCAAAAGGTATTGAGTTTTGGAAAATTGCGCAGTAGTTATGGTACTACTGGAAACGATCAGATTGGGGATTATCAGTTTTTGGATACTTATGCTTCATCGGGCGTGAATTATGGAGGAGTGGTTGGATTGCAACCGACCCGTTTGTTCAATCCCGTTTTTGGCTGGGAGACCAGTAAAAAATTGGAGGTTGCTTTGGAATTGGGCTTTTTGAAAGACCGCATTTTCTTGACGGCTGCTTGGTACCGCAACCTATCGTCGAATCAGTTAACGGGTATACCGTTGCCCGGTACTACGGGTTTTTCGAGTTTGCAAGCCAATTTGGATGCCACGGTGGTGAACCGAGGTCTAGAGTTTACTTTGCGCACCCAAAATGTGCAAAAGAAACACTTTAGTTGGAGTAGCAACTTCAATATTAGTGTGGCACGCAACAAGCTATTGTCGTTTCCCGATTTGGTGAATTCGTCTTATAGCACCCAGTATGTTATTGGTGAGGCGTTGAACATTAAAAAAGTGTATCACTTTACAGGCGTAGATCCGCAAACTGGGTTGTACACTTTTGCCGATGTGAATGGTGATGGTGCTTTGACTTCTAGGGATGATAAAACGGTGGTTAAGGATTTGAATCCGAAGTTTTTTGGAGGCTTTCAAAACTCTTTTAGCTATAAGCACTGGCAGTTGGATTTTCTGTTTCAATTTGTGAAGCAAGAGAATTACAATGCTTCGGTGATTTCGGCCTATCCGGGCAGTGGGTATAACCAACCCACCAATGTTCAGGATCATTGGCAACAGCCGGGCGGTGTTGCTACCCATCAATTGTATACCGATGGCAGTAACGGTGCTGCGGTAGATGCGTATTACAAGTATGTAGAGAGTGATGCCGCTATTAGCGACGCTTCGTATGTGCGTTTGAAAAACCTATCATTGTCGTATGAATTGCCGCTGAAGGACTTGAAATGCCGTTTGTTTTTTCAAGGGCAGAATATCTTGACGTTTACCCATTATAACGGATTGGATCCTGAGTTTAAATCGGCTGGTTATTTGCCGCCTTTGCGCATGCTTTCTTTTGGGACGCAACTTACTTTTTAACTTAAATGAACTACTTATGAAATCAAAATATAAAAACCCTTTGTATGTATGGAATGCTAAAAATGCCTTGTGGCGTTTGCTGTTCTCGGCGCTATGGCTGTTGTTGTTAGCGTTAGGCTATTTGTTGAATTCGTGTGATGGCTTTGTGGAAGTGGACTTTCCGCAGTCTCAGCTGACCGCCAGTGCGGTTTATGAAGACCCCATTACCGCTAATGCAGCGATGACCGAAGTGTATGCCAAGATGCGTGATGGCGGTCTGTTGAGTGGTAGTGCTGCTGGTTTGTCGTTTTTGATGGGCGTGTATGGTGATGAGCTGGATTTTTATGGGAATTCGCAAAATGGCGCTGTGTCGTTTTATCAGAATTCGTTGTTGGCCAGTAACTCGGATGTGAAAAATTTATGGGATGCCAGTTACAACCAAATTTATGGTGCCAATGCGGTATTGGAAGGTGTGACGCAGTCGGCAACGCTTTCGACTGCTACTCGGAATCAGTTGAAAGGCGAAGCGTTGTTTGTTAGGGCCTTAACGCATTTTTATTTGAGTAACACTTTTGGTGCGGTGCCTTATATTACTAGTACCGATTATGAATACAACCGGCATGTAAGCCGTATGCCGGTATCGGCAGTGTATGTTCAAGTAAAAGCTGATTTGGAGGAAGCGATTGCCTTGTTGCCAGAAGATTATGTTACCTCTGACCGCACGCGCCCGAATCGGTATGCGGCTTATGCTTTGTTGGCACGAGTAGATTTGTATGCCGGATTGTGGCAGGAGGCTTCTAATGCCGCATCGGCGGTATTGAACAACACGGTACTGTACCAAACGGTGGCTGATTTGGATGCTACCTTTGTAAAGGACAGTCCTGCTACCATTTGGCAGTTTAGTTCGGCCAGTGGTGGCGGTAATACCTTGGAGGCGGATACCTTTAACTTTGTGGTTGGGCCACCGCCTTTGGGAGCTTTGACACCTAGCTTTATGAATGCGTTTGAAGCGAATGACTTGAGAGCGACCCATTGGACTAAGGCAGTGACTGATGGAGCCGCTACGTGGTACCACCCGTATAAATACAAAGTGAATGGTGATTCGGGTAGTGCTGTGGAGTATTCGGTGGTGTTGCGTTTGAATGAGGTGTATTTGATACGTGCGGAGGCTCGAGTGCGCGCTGGTGATGTGATAGGAGGGCAGGACGACTTGAATGTGGTGCGTCATTTGGCTGGATTGCCGGACACTGTAGCGATGACCCAAAGCACCTTATTGGATGCTATTTTGGCGGAGCGTAGGGTGGAATTGTTTGCTGAGTTTGGACACCGATTTATGGATTTGAAGCGATTTAACCAAGCACAAACTGTTTTATCAGGCGTTAAAAGTGGTTGGGATGCTACGGATGTAGTGTTTCCGATACCGGATTCGGAATTGAATTTGAATCCGAATTTGGCACCCCAAAATGTTGGGTACTGATGGCTGCTGTGGTACTGCGGATGGTGGTGCTTTGGGTGCGTTTTCTCTTGTTTTTAATGGCTTGTTCGAGTGTTGGACAGGCTGTTGAACAACGGACGCTCACCGAGGCTGATTATGCTTTGTGGGGTACTTTGAAAAACGAATCGGTCTCGGATGATGGACAGTGGGTGAGTTATAGTATCGCGTATGCCTCGGGATTGGATACCTTGTTTGTGCAACAGGTGCGGACTGGAAAGCGGTATGCGTTTGCTCAAGGTCGTAGTGGCCGATTTGCCAATGCTAGCTATTTTGGATGCTTGGTGGATAGTAATTTGGTTTGGTGTGATTTGAAGCACGGTACGACAACTACTACCGCTGGAATTGCGGATTTTGAGGTAGTAGCCCAAGGTACGATGGTGCTGTTGCAACGCCCGACATTGGATGGCCTTTCGGATTTGGAATTGACGGATTGGAAGAGCACTGTTTTGCACCGTATAGTTGGTGTAGCACGTTATGCCTTAGGAGCTAAAAGTGTGGCTTATAGCCAGATACAAGAGGGTGTGCATTCGGTTGGGATTTTGTCTTTAGAGCGCTCCACAGTACCAGTTACTGTTGTGGGTCATCGTTCGGCTGCGTTTTCTAATTTGGTTTGGATGAATGGCGGTGCGCAATTGGTGTTTGTGGGTGCTGGTACGGTGTATTATTACCGAGTAGACGAACGGCAGTTGTATACTTATGCTACTGCTAGTGCTGTGAATTTTCCAAGTGATCTAGTTTTGGATTCGGATAGTAGTGAGGCGTTGGCCGTTTCTAAAGACGGCAAGCGAGTCTTTTTTATGATGAAGCGTCGTACGCCTGTGGAAGATTTGACGGATGGTAGTGCTGTACAAGTATGGGATGGTAATGATGCGGATTTGTATTTGTTTCGTCAGCGGTATGGGCATGCTTTGGACCGACCTAGACTGGCGTGTTGGTGGCCTGAAACAGGACGTTTTTTGGCTGTTGGCACTGCTGCTTATCCGTGTGCTTTTTTGACAGGTAATCAAGATTATGCTTTGTTGTATGACCCTAGGTTGCATCAGCCTACTACGAAGTACAATCCCGATCGGGATTACTATTTGATGGACTTGGAAACGGGTAGTATGCGACCGTTTTTGATGGCACACTCGGAGTCGCGAGAAGCTTTGTTGTGTTCGCCAGCCGGTAAGTATCTTTCTTATTTTAAAGAAGGCCATTGGTGGGTGTATGATTTGGTTACTCAAACGCATACTAATATCACCAAGTCGTTGCCTGTAGCTTTCTATGACGAGGAGAATGACCAGCATGAAGCGGCACGCCCTTATGGGAATGTGGGTTGGACGGCTGGTGATGCCGCTATATTGCTGTATGACCAGTATGATGTGTGGCAGTTGTCACCAGTTGGGAAGCAAGTGCATTGCTTGACCCATGGCAGAGAAAAGGAAGTGATACATCGGTTAGTGTCACCAAAGGATAGTGGCATACCTCCCTCAGCCTTTTACTACATTAATACGGTGTATGATTTGCAACATGATTTGTTGCTACAGCTTACTGCGAAGGATGGTTCACAGAGTGGGTATGCGTTACGGCACTCTACAGGAAGGGTAGTTCCGTTGGTATACCAATCCATGCAGGTTAGTGGGTTACAGAAAGCCGATTCTAAAACTGTTTATACCTATTTGGAAGAGGCTTTTGATTGTCCGCCACGTTTGGTGGTTTGTACTGCTACTAGTTTAACCAAAAAGGTTCTATATAAGAGTAATCGACAGCATTATCATTATGGTTGGGGTCGGTCGGAGTTGGTGGATTATACTGATTCGAAAGGAAAGGCCTTGAAAGGCGTATTATTTTATCCGTTTGATTACGACTCGAAACGACAGTATCCTATGGTGGTTTCTGTTTACGAGCGTCAGAACCATGTGTTGCACGGTTATACGAATCCGACTATGTGGAATGCCTCTGGTTTTAATAAGACCGTGTTGTGCAGTAAAGGCTATTTTGTGTTTTATCCTGATATCGTTTATGAAGTAGGACGTCCTGGGTTTTCGGCAACGGATTGTGTGGTTGCTGGAACGAAAGCGGTATTGGAAAAAGGAATTGTGGACCCGAATCGGGTAGGGTTGATAGGCCATTCGTATGGTGGGTATGAGACTAATTTTATTATTAGTCAGACCGATCTGTTTAAAGCGGCAGTTTCGGGTTCGTCGGTTTCTGACTTGGCCAGTGGCTATTTGTCTTTGAGTTGGAGTTATGCCAAAACGGATTATTGGCGGTATGAGAACGCGCAGTTGCGGATGGGAACCTCTTTGTTGGATGATTTTGAAGGGTATCGATTGAATTCACCGATTGCTCATGCCAAAACGATACGTACGCCATTGTTGCTTTGGACTGGAGAAAAAGACCGTCAGGTGAATCCGTTTCAGACTATGGAGTTTTATCTGGCCATGCGGAAATTGGCGTTGCCTGTTGAAATGCTGGTTTATCCCAATGAAGGGCATGTATTGCTTGAAGAAAAATATCAAATGGATTTGACTAATCGAATTTTAAATTGGTTTGATAAGTACTTGAAGTAATACTTTTTAATATATTGTTTATAATTGTTTTCTATTATAAAAATAAGTTAGTTATGTTAAGGCAATGCAGTTCTGTTATGGGACTGCATTGTTTTTAAAATGAAACACAGATTTCACAAATTTTCACGGATTATAATGGAACACGGATTCCACAGATTTCACGGATTGGCACAGATTATAAGGGTGACGTAGTTTGTGAGGGAAATACAGATTATAATGGAACACGGATTCTACAGATTTCACGGATTTCACAGATTGTAGGGGTTTGATTTGGTATTTATTTTTCATGACAAAGCAGTTCTCGAGGAGAACTGCTTTGTTTTTTTGGAAATTCCTAGGGTTTAGTTAGGAATTTTGTACAACTGTACGTCACAGTTTGTAGCACTTGGGGTTACTTTTCCCCATAACGTAATTGTACCTGATTTACAGATGTCACCGAACTCGGTACGACACATTAAATCGGCGTGACATGGGTCGGCGTTCGACACAAATCGGTACCCTTGTTGGTTTACCACCGCTTTGGCATCGGCCATGGAAGTAGTTACAAAAGCACCTGCTGCCCCTAGAACCATTACTGCTAATGGCATCATTAGGTTTTTGAAAATACGTGATTTCATAATTCAAATTTTTATTGGTTGTGATCTACTCTATTTACAGGTTTTCGATCTAATCCCTGATACTGGCCAGTATGTTGTTATTGAAACTTTATTTGATACCGCACTAGTTTGTTGTCGATTAAGGCATACAAATTATGGGATAGCACTGTAAAGCTTCGCATTTTTTTATTTTGAATATGGTATATTGGAAAGCTGTATACATAGCTTTTGTTGGTTAGGTTGTATACATCGATGATGCTGGCGTTTTTCCATATCGCATCGGATTCGTATTGTCCGGGTAAGGTAGAATTGACATAAAGGTATTTTCCGTGTGTAGCACTCATTTTATTTACGATGAGTGGCGGTTTGGAGAATGTTTTAAGGTTATGGCTTTTTACTTTAGCCAATGCTATTTGGACTTTGCTTACTGTATCAATGGTATTGCCGACATACTCTTTTTGCAGTTTGTTGTTGGCTACTACAAATTGGTTGCGGTAGCGGTACACATAAATCACCTTGTTGATTTGATGGTTGGCGTGAAGTGTGCCATCGGTATCAAAAATTCCGTCTATTTGTTTTTGGAGTAGGGTTGGTGCTCGTTGTATGTTGGTTGTGTCTTTGAGATTGATGCTGCCCAAGATGCTTTGTCCGTTTTTGGGATTGATATATCGCACTACCATATTTAGAGTGTCTATTGGCTCGAGTTGCGAAAAGTACCAACCGCTGTGCAACTTTAGACTAGCCGTCCAATTGGAGGTATTGCCCATAAAAATATATGGGACCGTGCCTTCAAATATATAGCAGTGGTTTTGGTAGATACGGATTTGAGGAGCATGGAATGGGAGGTTGGTTTGTTTTAGTTGGATACGGTAGGTTTTTTTAGCCTTTAGGGTGGTATCTATTTCTGTGATTTGTAATGGTGCTGTAATATTTCCGAGGTAGATTTTACCGTTGTTTTCTCCAGCGAAATAGTAGGAGTTGAAAGTTAAGTCTATTTCGTTGGCTTGCACCACACGGTGTTGCGGAAAACGTCTGACAAAGTTGTTTTTGTAATGGATGATGTATTCTGAGGAATGGAATAACCATAGTACTAGTAATGTACCCAGAAAAGTACCTAGTATGATAAGGATTATTTTAGAAGTTGTTTTCATAGGATGTGGTTGGTTTCAGTAGCTTTTGCGTTATAATGCAATAGGATGGCAATGGCACCAGCGAATACAAATAGGAGGTTGAAGATGAGGTGTTGGTTCCACGTCATTTTTTCAAGTACGCCACCACAGGAGCATGGGATGAATTCGCTGTAATTGAGGATGATGTAGATGTAGGCTGAAAACATGACCATGAGTACGTAGGAACCGTACAATGCTATCAATTGTGTTTTGGGAATGGTTAATGCTATGGCAAAAACGATTTCCGTTGCAGGAACTAGAATTGCTATCCAACCGGCATAAGCGGAAACTAAAGGTGATTGTCCTAATTGGATTTGGAAGTTTTCAAAATCTAATAATTTACTGGTTGCGGCGTATATAAAAAGAAGTGCTTGTGCATAACAAACGCCAGTCACGATTACTTTTTTTAGTTTGATTTTACGATTCATGATGAGATGATTTTCTGTTTGTTAGTGTAAAGTTCTGATTTGGATTTTATTTGGCATTGTCAATTTGGGATAATGACTTGTCGTTAATCACCTTATGTAACTGAGTAGTAGTATTTACTGTTCTCTTTTGAGATGGCTAGGCGCATACTTGAATTTCTTTTTGAAGGCTTTAGAAAAAATGACATAATCGTTGAATCCGATGTTGTAGGCAATTTCTTTGAGTGGTATATTGGTTTGCTCTATCATTTGGTGTGCTTTTTTGAGGCGTTCGTCGTTATAGAATTGGTAGATGCTGGTGTTGAAATGATTGCGAAAGAGTTCTTTGAGTTTGAATTCGTTTGTGCCAAACATTTTAGCTAAGTTTTTAGTAGAGGGTAGCGGCTCTTCTAAGTGATTTTGGATGTAATCGAGTACTTTTTGAACGATAAGAACAGCAACATCGTTTGATGCTTCGATGTTTATTTTACTATTTGCATAGGGGCTAGCGTATCCTATTTTTTGTAATTTTTCGGCTATTTCATTGAGTAGGTTCGCTAGCTCATCAAATTGCGCATCATGACCGTCTATTGTGATTCTATGGGTTAGATTGCCATTTGCTATTTCAAGTAGCATGTGGAATATGGATTTTATCCGTTGTTGTTTTAGTAGTTTGTCCATCGTAGCTAATGAGTGAAGAAATATCAAGAATAGTGCATGAAGTAGGGCAAAGCTATATAAAAGGAATTCCCGAATCAAGACGTATAGTGTGTGATTCGGGAATTGAGTACTTGGTTTTAGCGTTTTTTTTTAAAATGGATTGTACAGAATTATATCGTATGATTTCGTTACTAACTTTGAATGAGAATAGTGCGTATAGAGCTCTTATCGTAATAAAAAAAGTCCTGATTTCTCAGGACTTTTTTATTATAAACTATTTTTAGTAGTAATTTATTCAAATTTTACTTTAACGGTTTGACTCACGCCATCACGGATGAATGTCACTTCTAATTCGTCTCCCGGGTTTATTTTTGATAGGGCGTCCATATAGCTGTATACTTCTTTAACTTCGGTAGTTCCAATTTTCGTAATGACATCACCTTCTTTAATTCCGGCTTTTTGTGCGGCACGGTTTTCGGTTACGCCATCTACGTGTAATCCGTCTGGATGCTCTGTATAATCGGGCATAATTCCCATAGTCACTTTGTATTTGGGTCTGGTTTTGCCTGCGTTTACTTTGGTTTTGATGAACGGAACCTGATCCAATTGCGCTACCTCATTAGCCGTTCTAAAAACATAATCGACAATATTGGTCACGCCAGTATAGTTGATTTTATCTTCGTCATCACTTGGTTTGTGGTAGTCGGTATGCGTTCCGGTGAAGAAATTTAATACCGGAATGTCTTTCAAGTAAAAGGAAGTATGATCGGTTGGGCCCACGCCACTGTCTTCCAGTGTGACATTGAATCCGGCTGGTTTATTTTTCTCTATTATGGTTTTGAATTGCGCCGATGTACCTACACCGCCCACAATCAAGTCTTTGGTTTTGCTCAATCTTCCAATCATGTCCATATTAATCATAGCCACTACATTTGGGTATTTTGCTTTTAAAGTTTCGGCCATGTGTTTAGATCCTATCAAACCGTCTTCTTCACCCGAGAAAAAAGCAAAAATATAATTGGCTTTTTCAGTAGTTTTATTTTTGGAAAACATGCGCGCCAATTCTAAAACTCCAGCAACTCCAGAGGCATTATCGTCGGCACCATTGTGGATTTCACCTTTAGAATTTGGTTTGGTAGAATTGTTGTGTTCGTTCAAGCCTAAATGGTCGTAGTGCGCTCCAATTACAATTGTTTTGGAAGCTTTATTGTCTAAATAGGCAATAACGTTTCTGCCGGTATTGCTACTGCTGTTTTCCGTAATGGAATCGTTAGGACTTTGTCTAACCTTATACTCAAATTTTTGCAAATAGCTTTTTCCTTCGTAGGGTTTTAATCCGAGTGCTTTTAATTCGGCTGTCAAATAATCGGCGGCTTTTTGTTCGCCTACCGAACCTGTTAATCGTCCTTTTAAGTCGTCTGAAGCCAAGTAGGAAATGTGTTTTTTAAGCAATTCGGGTTTCGCTATTTCAGTGTCGTCAGAATCCACCCAATCTGCTATGAAAACATTGGTTTCACGAGCCGCATTTTGCATACGATTGCTCGACCAAACTAATTTTTTTCCATCGGGAGAAAACATTGGAAAGGCATTGAATTCGCTTTCCCAAGTAATTTGTTTCAAATTGGTTCCATCGATATTTATCATGTACAATTGAAAGTCGTACCCACGAGTAGAATGATGGTTGGAAGAAAATATGATTTTTTTATCCGATGGATGAAAAAACGGTGCCCAATTGGCTTTGCCTAAATGCGTAATTTGTTTGATGTCTGAACCGTCTACATTGCAGGTATAGATTTCCATTTCGGTTGGTGCCACCACATTGTCTTTCAATAAGGCTTTGTAATCGGCAATTTCTGCTTCTGTTTTTGGACGTGACGAACGGAACACTAATTTTTTACTGTCGTGCGAAAAGAAGCTTCCGCCGTCATAACCTAATCCGAAGGTAATTTGTTTCAAATTAGAACCGTCTATATCCATGGTCCAGAGTTCTAAATCGCCCGAACGAGTCGAGGTGAAGGCAATTTTCTTTCCGTCAGGTGAAATCACTGCCTCAGCATCGTATCCCGGTGAATTGGTCAATTGTTTTACAATCGTTCCGTTTAAATCGGCCATGTAAATATCAAATTCGGGATAAACTGCCCATAGGTATTTGCCGTCGTGTGGTTTGGGAGCTGCCGGACAATCTGGACTTGCAGCATGGGTAGAGGCATAGATGATGTGTTTTCCATCGGGCATGAAATAGGAACAGGTGGTTCTTCCTTTTCCGGTAGAAATGAGTTTCAAATTTTCAGAAGAATAGGTTTTGCTTTGCAAATCATACATATAAATTTGATCGCAAGGAATATTGGCTTTTGGATTGGTCACTTGCATGGTGAGCATGTTACCATTCGGACTGAAATAGGCTTCAGCATTATCGCCACCAAAAGTTAGTTTTTGAATGTTTTTTAGATTTTTTTCTTGTCCCAAAGCCGTATAAAATAATAAAAGGAATGCTAGTTTGAGAACAGAATTCATTTTTAAGGAAGTTAAATACATATATTTTGATTAAAATAGAATTGATTTTTTAAACAGTAAAGATAAGAAAAATGCCTTTTTTAAGATTAGGTTCTGGCATTAAAAAATCCGCAATACGCGGATTTAATTATTTTGCAATGGCTTCTTCATACCGTTCGCCAACTCTTTTCCAGTTGATTGTTGTGAAGAAAGCTTCGATGTATTTTTTTCTTTTGTATTGGTAATTCAAATAATAGGCGTGTTCCCATAAGTCGATAGCTAAAATAGGAGTTCCTGCTACTTCGGCTCTTGGCATCAACGGATTGTCTTGGTTGGGCGTTGTAGTGATTTGTAATTTTCCCGATTTGTCTACAATTAGCCACGTCCAACCCGATCCAAATTGTTTGTTGGCGGCATCTTCAAATTGTGTTTTAAATGCTTCAAACGACCCAAAATCTTTATTGATGGCGCTAGACAAAGTATCCGTTGGTTTACCATCTGCTTTCGGACCAATAACATCAAAAAATAGGGTATGGTTGTAATAGCCACCAAGATTGTTTCGTAAATCGGCATTGTTCATATCCAATTTTTTAAAAACATCTTCTATAGGAATATTTTCTAATTCGGTACCCGCAAGTGCTTTGTTGAGATTGTTGGTATACGTGAGATAATGTTTAGAATAGTGAATCTCCATGGTCATGGCGTCTATGCTTGGCGCTAAGGCATCGTATCCGTAACTGAGTTTGGCTACCTCAAAAGCTCCAGCATCGGCTTTTACATCTTCTGGTGAGCCAATCGTCATTTTTTCTGCAGCCGTTGGAAGCGGTACTTCGACTACTTCGGTATATTTTTTTCTTTTGCACGAACCTATTGAAAGCGCTAAAAGAGCACAGAATAAAAGGAAGGTTATTTTTTTCATACCTATTTCTTTTTTGCTAATGAAGTAATGGCTTCTATGTATAGTTCTTTACATTCGTCTTGAGTGAGGTGGCTAATTTGCATCCAAGCATTCATTTTGAACGCATTTCTCAAATCGTAAATAGGGTAGATTCTACTGGTAATGGTGCCGTGAGTTGATTGTTTATACAGCGCATAAAGGCGTAATTGCACATCCTGCGGTAACTCGGCTTGAGTCATCGTGTTGGCCAATTCTACGGCTTCATCAAAGCGTGTATTTAAATCTTTTTCTTGCATTTATTTGATGGCAATGATGGTTTTGTTGCCCACTGCTTTTTGTCCAATTTTAACTTGCACATCGGTTCCTAAAGGAAAGTATAAATCGACACGAGAACCAAATTTGATGAATCCGGCATCGTCACCTTGGCGTACATTCATACCTTCTTCGGCATAATTTACGATTCGTTTTGCCAAAGCTCCTGCAATTTGTCGGTACATGATTTCTCCAAAAATGCGATTTTCAATTACTACAGTTGTGCGTTCGTTTTCTGTACTGGCTTTTGGATGCCATGCTACTAAATATTTTCCAGGATGGTATTTGCTGTATTTTACTTTTCCACTGGTAGCATAGCGTGTCACATGGACGTTAATAGGCGACATGAAAATGGAAACTTGAAGACGTTTGTCTTTAAAATATTCAGGTTCAAATACTTCTTCAATCACCACTACTTTTCCATCTACTGGAGCTGTGATGTGATTGTCATTAACGATTAACAATCGGTTTGGATTTCTGAAAAACTGCAATACAAGCAACAGCAATATTAAAAGAGTATATTGAATGGGTTTTAGAATCCAAGGATTGGAAAAAGCATAAGGACTTGCCAATAATAAAATGACAAATGTTGCCAGTGAAATTAAAATAATTTTGAAACCTTCTTTATGAAACATAATTTAAAATTTGATAAAACAAAAATACAAATGGTGCTACAAATATAACACTATCTAAGCGATCTAAAATACCACCATGGCCTGGCATTATTTTTCCACTGTCTTTAACTCCAGCAATTCGTTTGAATTTAGATTCGATTAAGTCGCCTATAGTACCTAATACTCCAACAATTAAAGCTATTGAACACCATATCAGAATGGATCGTTCACTAAATTTAGGACTTGCTTTTATGAAGAATTTTGAGATTAAAAATCCAGCTAAAATGGCAAAAACGATACCTCCAAGAAAGCCTTCAATGGTTTTTTTAGGTGAGATACGTTCTAATAATTTGTGTTTTCCTATTGATTTTCCTACGATGTAAGCAAAGGTATCGTTGGTCCAGATTAGGATGAATAATCCGATGATGATTTTGGGATTGTAGTCTTTGACTCCGAATGAAATTTTGGTAATAAATACAAATGGTAGGATGATGTATCCTAGTAAATACAGGTATTTAGAAGAAGTACTCACTTTTTGGATGGAATCGTAAAACAAAAAAATGATACACTTTATAGAAACCACTATTGTAATCGCTAATAGTACAATGTTTAAATTATTAAGGTTAACAGCGATGTTGTACTTGCCATTAAAATTTTGGTTTAAAAAGAATTCGGTTTCCTTTCTGTACACACTTATTAGGGCGATGGTTGTGTATACTAATGCCGAAAAAATAATAGGGAAGACCTTATTAATTTGCACTAAATTACAAAATTCATACACTGCAATCAGTAGAAAAATTCCAAATAAAACAAAGAAACTTTCTGTTGAAAAAAGAATAGAAGCTAGTAATAACAGTATGTATACTGTACCAGAAATTGCTCGCTTTAACGTTTCATTCATTATTATAAATCTTCTAAAAGAAGTAAGTATAGATTTTTAGCACAACTGCCATACGTTAAGAAATCTTCTTCTTGTACTTTTTCAAAGTATTTTATAGTGGTAATGTTGGTAGGATAATCTTTATCGTATTTCTTTTTAATCACTCGCAACCCATCACTTTTAGACTCTAGAATTTGACTGGTTGTTGCTAAAATTACAATGTTATCAGGCAGTTCGTTTGGTTTTTTTTGTTTAATTTGATTCGATGAAAACAGCACTGAACCTTCGTCTGCAATCAGATTTTCACAACTAGCAAAAAAGAATTTCGGACTTGTCGGATTAGTATACGTTAGTTTATTTTCGTCTAATAGGTTAAAAAGTTTTGATTCATAACATAATACTTCGCTTTCAAACCAATCGTTTTCTTCTAAAATATTTTCGAATTGTTCTTTAACTTCAGTAAGGTTTTCACAATAAATAAATTTACCGCCATTTTTCTTAAAATTGAAGGTAAATAAATCGTCAACCGGAAGATTAGAAGGTTTTGGAGCGTTATATTCACTTTGGTTTTCCTCATCGGAAGCATCATTGCCAGTACCAAATATTTTTCTGAATAGACTCATAGTATGGTGTAAAAATCTTTATTTATTATTTGAAAACTTTCAAAGATAAAAAAATCTTAATTCAAAAGCATTTTTTGAATTAAGATTTTTAAATTTTTATTAGTTCTTATGTATTATGCAGGAAACTCAGTGTTTTCTTCGAGGTCTTTTTTAAATAATCTTCTACCAAAAATGGTTTCTAAATCGTCTTTAAAAATGACTTCTTTTTCAATTAAAATATCGGCAAGTTGTAATAACTTATCTTTATTTTCTTTTAGAATTTCGATAGCTCTTTGGTACTGACCTTCAATTAACGTTGAAATTTCTTTGTCAATAGTCATGGCTGTATCTTCAGAATAAGGTTTGCTGAAATTGTATTCGCTTTGGCCTGATGAATCGTAATAGGTTACGTTTCCTAATTTTTCGTTCAATCCATATATGGTGACCATCGCACGAGCTTGTTTGGTTACTTTTTCCAAATCGGACAAAGCTCCAGTTGAAATGGTATCGAAAATTACTTTTTCAGCCGCACGACCTCCCATAGTAGCACACATTTCGTCCAACATTTGATCGGGTCTTACAATTTGTCTTTCTTCTGGTAAATACCAAGCAGCACCCAAACTTTGCCCTCTAGGAACAATAGTTACTTTAATAAGTGGCGCCGCATGTTCTAACATCCAGCTTACAGTAGCATGACCCGCTTCGTGCACAGCAATAGCTCTTTTTTCGTCGGGAGTTACAATTTTGTTTTTCTTTTCTAAACCACCCACAATACGGTCTACGGCATCTAAGAAATCTTGTTTGTCAACTGCCGATTTGTTATTTCTAGCGGCAATTAAAGCCGCTTCATTACATACATTAGCAATATCAGCACCTGAAAAACCAGGCGTTTGTTTGGCTAAAAACTCAGTATCCAACCCTTCTACTTTTTTAAGTGGTGTCAAATGCACTTCAAAAATTTCTTTACGCTCTCTAATGTCTGGTAAATCTACATAAATTTGACGGTCAAAACGACCAGCACGCATTAGGGCTTTGTCTAGGACATCGGCTCTGTTGGTTGCAGCTAGTACGATAACGTGTGTATTCGTTCCGAAACCATCCATCTCAGTAAGTAACTGATTCAATGTATTTTCACGTTCGTCGTTTCCGCCAGACATATTATTTTTACCTCTAGCTCTACCTACTGCATCAATCTCATCGATGAAGATAATCGCTGGTGATTTTTCTTTGGCTTGTTTGAATAAATCTCTCACACGAGAAGCACCCACACCCACAAACATTTCCACAAAATCGGAACCTGATAAGGAAAAGAACGGTACTTTGGCTTCACCAGCAACTGCTTTTGCTAGTAATGTTTTTCCAGTTCCCGGAGGCCCTACCAATAAAGCTCCTTTAGGAATTTTTCCGCCCAATACGGTATATTTTTCAGGGTTTTTAAGAAATTCTACAATTTCTTGTACTTCTTCTTTGGCACCTTCCAATCCAGCCACGTCTTTGAAGGTTGTTTTTATTTCTGAATTTTCATCAAATAATTTGGCTCTCGATTTACCGATATTGAAGATTTGACCTCCGCCACCGCCAGCACCACCGCCAGACATTCTTCGCATAAAGTATAACCAAACTCCAATTAAAAGGATGATTGGTAAGAAGTTTCCAATATATTCAGACCAGTCGCTTCTGGTTTTGAAATCAAAAATCTTTAATTTTTTTTGTTTGACAGCGTCGTCCAATTTCTTTTGAAAAAGTTCGTCGTTTCCTGTGTCAAAAGTATAATGAGGTCCTTTGTTAACCCCACCAAAAAGAGGGTCTTTGGCTACTTTACTGTTGGCTTTGTCTTTCAAGGCCGCTTTCGTTAAATAGGCTTCAGCTTCGACTTTGTTGTATACAATTACTTTCTCAATTTGCCCTTTGTTTAAAAGTTCGTCAAATTTGGAAGAAGATATTTTTGTTGGATCTTGGATACTGCCGCTGTTGAATATGTTTAATAGAATAAACATAAAAATGATGGCTCCTGAAATCCACCACGGACTAAATTTTAATCCACCTGGTTTTTTGTTTTCTGACATTATTTATAGTGCTTTTAGTATTTGTTTTCTAGTGTAGTGATTACGGCATCACCCCAAAGGTCTTCGATGTTATAGTACTCGCGAATTTCTTTTTGAAATACGTGAACTACAATGCTCACATAATCCATCAATACCCATTCGGCATTGTCTGTACCTTCAACATGCCAAGGTTTGTCTTTAAGTTCTTTGGAAACTATTTTTTGCACCGAATTAACGATAGCATTTACTTGTGTATTGGAAGAACCGTTGCAAATCACAAAATAGTCGCAAACGGCTGTGTCTATTGTTCTTAAATCGAGAATGACAATGTCATTTCCTTTTACTTCTTCTATTCCTTTAATGATGCTTGTTAACAAAACATCGGTACTAACTGTCTTTTTTGCCATCTAAATTTTATATAATTTGCAAAGGTATCAAAATTTGTCATTATTTTTGATGCTTAACATAAGTTTAAATACTGTTTTACAAAAATAATTTCCATGAATGTAATCAAACTCGATGCCATAGATTCGACTAACGATTTTTTGAAAGAACTCTCCAAGAAACAAGTTGTAACTAACTTTACTGTGGTGGTTGCTAAAAATCAAACCAAAGGAAAAGGTCAAATGGGAGCTTCTTGGGATTCGGAATCGGGCAAGAACCTAATTATGAGTGTTTTGATTACCGATATTTTAAATAATACCGATGAAATTTTTCATTTGAATGTAGCTGTAGCTTTATCAGTGGTTCAAGTTTTAGAAGAATTTAAGATCCCCAAATTAAGTATAAAATGGCCTAACGACATTATGTCAGATACTAAGAAATTATGTGGCATTTTGATTGAAAACAGTTTTAAATCTGACAGTAAAATTGAATCGGTAGTTGGAATCGGACTTAATGTCAATCAAAAATCTTTTGAACATTTGCCCAAAGCTTCTTCTATGGCAGTCGTCATGCAAGAAGCATTTGATTTGGATGCCATTTTGAATCGAATGCTGTTTTATATTAAAAAGAATTGCAGTTTGATTGTTTCTCATCAAGAAACTACTTTGTGGAATGATTTTCATAAATACCTTTTCAAAATGAATGTTCCCATGCCTTTTGAAGATGCCAATACTAACCGTTTTATGGGAATTATTCAAGGAGTAACCGCCGATGGAAAACTCATGGTTCTTTTAGAAGACGATGCCGTGAAAACCTATGGTATTAAAGAGATTCAGATGTTATATTAAAAATAAAAACCACACTGTTAGATGTGGTTTTTTTATTGAAAACTATGAAATTACAACTTGTTCATATTAGTGGCAAGGGTTTCGATAAATTTTGAAATTGGCCCTTTAATCATCATGGCCATCATGGGATTAAATTCTCCATCGAAATCTAATTTTACGGTGCTAGAATTTTCAGTAATAGCGTCTATAGTTGCTACTAATGTAAAAGGCAATTTATCGCTTGCAGCAGCAAGATTAACTTTAGAAAAGGGAACACCTTCTTTCAATCGTAATTTTATTTCGGGCATGCCTTTTAATCCAAAGTTGAAAATGTCGTCACCAAGCACTTCAAATTTAGCAATGTTTTCGGGCATTAGTTTTCCAAAGTTTTTTACCTCAGATAAGGCATTAAATATATACTCGGCAGATTTTTCTACAGTAACTTTTGGGCTTTCTAAATTCATTATATCTAATATCTAAAATTTAATATCATACTTTCCAAGTTGATGGACTTTTGCGCCATTCTTGCAATGTTTTTTGTTCTTCTTCAGTGATGTATTGTTTTTCTACGGCTAATTCTAAAAGATGTTCGTAGTTGCTCAACGTATTCAAATTTACATTAGCATTTTTAAAATTTTCATCGGCTACATCAAATCCGTAAGAGAAAATTGCCAGCATGCCTTTTACATTAGCACCTGCGGCTTTTAGGGCTTCTACGGCCAACAAACTACTGTTTCCTGTTGAAATTAAATCTTCAACGACAACAACATTTTGTCCTTTTTGTAGAAAACCTTCCACTTGATTTTGTCTTCCGTGTTTTTTAGGTTCGGGTCTCACATACACAAAAGGCAGTCCTAATTCTTCTGCAACAAGTATTCCAATGCCAATAGCACCAGTAGCAACGCCAGCAATTACATCGGGTTTGCCGTAAATTTCCTCAATTTGTTTAGAAAATTCATCACGAATGTAATTTCTAATTGCTGGAAATGAAAGTGTTAGTCGGTTGTCACAATAAATAGGTGAGTTCCATCCCGAAGCCCACTTAAAAGGATTTGACGGATTCAATTTAATTGCATTTATTTGTAAAAGCAATTCGGCTGTTTTTTCAGCTGTTTCTTTATTAAAAATCATACTACAAATGTATAAAGTTTTTGTGAACGATAAACCACTTTTTTTAACAAATGAAGTCGCCAAAGAAACCGACTTCCAATTGTTCTTGCTTGAAAGTGTTGACATAGAACAGCTTATTGTTAAAATGTTCAACAATAAGATTAAGAAAGCTTATTTATACTATCCTGACGAAAAAGAAATTCTTAAAAAGGTTAAGGAAAAAATCCCAGTTAGTAAAGCAGGTGGAGGTTTAGTGTATAATAAAAAAGGTGACGTTTTATTCATTTTTAGAAATGGAAAATGGGATTTGCCAAAAGGTGGTACTGAAAAAGGCGAAGAAATTGAAGCTACTGCCATTAGAGAAGTTGAAGAAGAAACAGGTGTTGATCAATTAAAAATTACAAGGAAACTTCAAAAAACCTACCACATTTTTAAGCGCAACGGAAAATACAAACTTAAAATCACGCATTGGTTTGAAATGCAATCCGATTTTGAAGGAACGCCAATTGGTCAATTGGAAGAAGGAATTGAAAAGGTAGCGTGGCTGAATCCCGAGGAAATTAAGCAGGCTTTGAACAATTCGTATGAAAACATCAAGTTATTATTTATTGAAGAGAATAGTTTTCATTCGAATTCCTAGTATTTAAAATGCAATTAAATTCGTAATTCCGAATTTTTAATTCCGAATTGCTTTTACCTTTGTGCCATGAATCAAAATCCACATTCGACCAATTTACTTTTAAATTTAGGCATTGAACGTTTAAATGAAATGCAAGAAATAGCCCAAGATGCTATTTTAAACGATGCTAATGTTTTGTTGTTATCGCCCACAGGATCGGGTAAAACGTTAGCTTTTTTGTTGCCTATTTTTCAACTGTTGCTAGACGATTGTAAGGACGTACAATGTTTGATTTTAGTTCCATCACGTGAATTGGGATTGCAAATTGAACAAGTTTGGAAGAAAATGGGTACTGATTACAAAGTGAATGTGTGTTATGGCGGCCATTCTATCGATACCGAAATCAAGAATTTGTCGAATCCACCAGCTATTTTAATAGGAACTCCGGGTAGAATTGCCGATCATATTGATAGAGGTACTTTTGCTACAGATGCTATTCAGACTTTAATTTTAGATGAATTTGATAAATCATTGCAATTGGGTTTTCACGAGCAAATGTCGTTTATCATTTCAAGGTTAAATAAGTTAAATAAACGTGTTTTGGTTTCAGCCACATCCGATATTGAGATTCCGAAATACACTCGAGTGATCAACCCAATCGTTTTAGATTTTATCCCAACCGAAGAAGAGCGCTCCAATCTCTCTTTAAAAATGGTGGTTTCTCAAGAGAAAGATAAAATCAACGCACTTTTTAATTTGATTTGTTCCTTAAAATCAGAAGCGGCGATTATTTTTTGCAACCATCGTGATGCTGCCGAACGGATTAGCGATACGTTGAATGAAAAAGGAATTTACGCAACCTATTATCACGGTGGCATGGATCAAGACGAGCGTGAACGCGCTTTAATTCAGTTTAGAAACGGCAGTGTAAGTTATTTGGTTACAACCGATTTGGCTGCTCGCGGATTGGACATTCCCGAAATGAAACATGTTATTCATTATCATTTGCCTTTAAAAGAAGATGAATTTATCCATAGAAACGGACGAACTGCTCGAATGTTAGCTTCTGGAACGGCCTATGTTATTGCGCATGAAAGTGAGAAGAAAATGGAGTATTTAGATTATGGAATGGCAGTTTTGCATCTAGAAAATGCGACAACTTTACCAAAACCACCCGAATTTCAAACCATTTACATCAGTGGTGGTAAAAAAAATAAACTCAATAAAATTGACATTGTAGGGTTCTTTTCTCAAAAAGGGAAATTGGAAAAAGGTGATTTGGGTTTGATTGAAGTTAAAGATTTTATTTCGTTTGCCGCAGTAAAATCTAAAAAGGTAAAAGAGTTTCTTTCTAACATTCGCGATGAGAAAATGAAAGGTAAAAAGTTTAAGATTGAAGTGGCTCGAAAAGTGATTAAGAAAGAGGAATAAAACACAGATTTCACAAATTATCACAAATTCATTTGCGTTAATCTTATTATGTTCTAGATAAAAAACGAAAAGAAAAAGTTTAAGATTGAAGTGGCTCGAAAAGTGATTAAGAAGGAGGAGTAGAACACAGATTTCACATATTAGCACAAATTTATTTGCGTTGATTTTATCATGTTCTAGATAAAAAAAACGAAAGGAAAAAGTTTAAGATTGAAGTGGCTTGACAAGTGATTAAGAAGGAGGAGTAGGTTTCAGATTATTAGATTATTGGAGTTTTAGATTATTAGAAAAAATTAAATCCAACTATCGAGAAATCCAATAATCTAACCATCCATTTATATCCTCACCGAATCCGGAACCAAAACCGTATAATCACCATTATTTCTAATAACATCACGAACAATACTGGATGAAATGTAAGACGTTTTAGAAGCGGTTAACAGAAATACCGTTTCTATTTTTGATAATTTTCTGTTAGTATGTGCAATCGCTTTTTCAAATTCAAAATCGGCTGGATTTCGTAGTCCACGGAGTATAAAATCGGCCTTGAGTTTACGACACAAATCAATAGTCAAACCTTCGTAAGTAATTACTTTTACTTTAGGCTCATCTTTGAAAGCTTCTTCTATAAAGCGCTTTCGATCTTCCAATGAAAACATGTATTTCTTTTCGGCATTGATTCCGATAGCAACAATTACTTCATCAAATAAGGAAATTCCTCTTTTGATAATGTCATAATGACCATTGGTAATGGGATCAAACGATCCTGGGAATATGGCTTTTTTCATTTTTTTCTATGTATTGCAAATATTTTTTCTTTCTTGTAAGCTTCTTGAATTTCTTTTTTGGTCAATACTTCTTTTACAGTAGTATAATTTTTAGAAACATCGATATCATCAATTCCTATTATTTGATCTGTTTCATAATTATTATCGGTAAGATAAATGCTGTCTTTATTAATTTTATCTACTCTAGCTGAAGTGAAATGATCATCAGAAATTTTAATAGAATACACATCACCAACTTTTGGGTTTTTTATATACATTCTAGTATTCTTTTCTTCTTTTCTAATATCGTAAAAACTATAAAGAAAAAAAACTAACACTAAACTAACACCTGTATACATCCATATGGGAGCATGGAAAGGATATTTTTGGTTTTGATTTTGGAGCTTTTTTTTAATATCTGATGGTAAAAAATTCAGATATTCATAAGTCTTTTTACATGAGCTACATTCAGTTATTGTAGTTGTTCTGTTTAAAGGAAAAAAAGGAATCCATAAAATACTTAAATATTTAGCAAATACATTATATATAATATTTGTATTGCTTCCACAATTAGGGCAATCTATATTTTTAATTTGCCCATTTTTTATGTTGATATTTTTTTTTGTGAAGAAAATTAACATAAGCTAAATTTTACTTTTTCCAAATTGGTTTTCTTTCTAAGGCTAAACTAATTTCGTTATCCAACAAATCGCTCATAGCCATTTGAGCATGCGCAGCTTGTTGTGGAAAAATACTTTGTGGCGACAACCCTGGATTGGTATTGATTTCTATAAAATGTGGAATGTCGTTCATGACAATGAAATCGGTTCTTGAAAATCCACTCATTCCTAGAGCTTCATATACTTTTTGGGCAGTTTCTTCAATGCGGTTTTTAATTTCTTCTGATACATTGGCTGGTGTAATTTCGTCCGATTTTCCTAAATACTTGGCTTCGTAATCAAAAAAAGCATTTTGAGACAGTATTTCGGTCATTCCCATCACTTTCGTTTCGCCTTTGTATTTCATAACTCCAACCGAGATTTCACGACCGTTAAGGTACGATTCTATCAAAATATCATTGTCTTCAGCGAAAGCAAAATCTAAGGCTTTTTCAAAATCATCTAAAGTGGAAACCATAGAAACTCCTAACGAACTTCCTGATTGGTTTGGTTTTACAAAGAAAGGCAAACCCAGTTGAGCCGCCACATCTGCGCCATTAATAACATCGCCTTTGCTTAAATAGATAGATTTTGCCTTAGGAATGTCAAATTTAGACAACACCGAAAGCGTATCTCTTTTGTTGAAGGTGAGTGCCGATTGGTAGAAATTGCATCCGGTATACGGAATCCCCAGCAACTCCCAGTACGCTTGCATGTGTCCGTCTTCGCCAGGCGTTCCGTGAATGGTATTTGAAATAACATCAAAATGAATCGTTTCAGTATCTTTTGAAAAACTAAAATCGGCTTTGTTTATAGGGTATTTTACGCCATCCACTAAGCAATACCATTCGTTTAAAAGAATGTGTACTTCAAAGATTTGGTACTTATTTTTGTCTAAGTTGTTCAAAATTAATTGACCACTTCGTAATGATATTACAGATTCATCTGAATATCCGCCCATAACAACAGCTACGTTCATTCGTTTTTATTTAGATTACAATACAAATTTAGTACAAATGTTGAAACTAAAAATTATATCTTTGCGATAAATACTATTTTTATGAGTTTTAAAAAATATCTAACAAGTAAAGTTTTTGTCGCTCAAATTTTAGCAGCATTAGTTATTGTTGGTGCTATCGCTTTTTTGTTTTTTCATTGGATAACGTTTATTACTAATCATGGTGATGAAATTACGGTTCCCAACTTGGCTAAAATGAATCCCGATCAAGTCGAACAGAAATTAGATGAACTTGATTTAGATTATCAAATTATTGACACGGTAGATTATAACCCGAAATTCCCTAAATTGACAGTAGTCCAACAAGAGCCAACCGCAGGTTCTAAGGTAAAAGGCGGCAGAACGATTTATATAAAATTGAATGCTTCTACCTTTAAAATGGTTGCAGTACCCGATTTGATTGAAAAAACCTATCGTCAAGCGGTACCAACCTTGAAAGCTGTTGGTTTGCAAGAAGGAACCATAAAATACATACCTTACATCGGAAAAGACATGGTTCTTGAAATGTGGATGAATGGCAAAAAAATAAAAGCAGGTACCAAAGTTTTAAAATCTTCTAAAATTGATTTAGTACTTGGCGATGGAAAAGTAGTGTTTAATGATACCGAATTAGATTCTATTCCTAATACAACACCAGCAGACACCATACCTAATGAACAATAATATAGATTTTCAGGAGCCCGAAGAAGAACTTTTTGAGCACCACAGGTTTGAAGTTCCTAAAGGACAAGCCATCACTCGAATTGACAAATACCTTGTAGGATTGATTCCAAATGCTACTCGAAATAAAATTCAAACGGCAGCTACCAATGGCGATGTTTATGTAAACGATTTACCCGTAAAGTCCAATTACAAAGCTAAACCGTTTGATGTAATTCGTATTTTATTATCGCATCCGCCTTTTGAAAATAGGGTAGATCCCGAAGATATTCCATTGGATATTGTTTATGAAGATGAGGCACTGTTGGTGATTAATAAACCAGCTAATTTTGTGGTGCATCCAGGTCACGGAAATTATACGGGAACCTTGGTTAATGCTTTGGCATTTCATTTTGAAAACTTACCGATGAACAGTTCGGAACGGCCTGGATTGGTACATCGAATTGATAAAGACACTACAGGCTTGCTAGTGGTTGCCAAAACCGAAGTAGCGATGACGCATTTGGCTAAACAATTTGAAGATAAATCAACCGAAAGAGAATACATTGCTTTGGTTTGGGGAAATGTTAAAGAGGACGAAGGTACTATTACCGGAAATATAGCACGTCATGTCAAAGACCGAATGCAAATGGCTGTTTTTGCCGATCCCGAAATTGGGAAACATGCCGTAACTCATTACAAAGTATTGGAGCGTTTTGGTTATGTGACTCTAATTTCGTGTAGGTTAGAAACAGGAAGAACTCATCAAATTCGCGTGCACTTGAAACACATTGGTCATACCTTGTTTAATGACGAACGGTATGGTGGAAATTTGATTTTGAAAGGAACCACTTTTACCAAATACAAACAGTTTATAGATAATTGTTTTAAAACGTTACCACGACAAGCACTTCATGCCAAGACGTTAGGTTTTATTCATCCTACGACTGGTGAAATGATGCGGTTTGATACTGAAATCCCAAAAGATATGGCCGATTGCATTGAGAAATGGCGCAATTATTCCAAGTCCAATGCATCTGAAGAAGAGGAATAAAAAAAGAGCTTTAGAAATTTCTAAAGCTCTTTTTTTATGATATAAATTATCGTTTTAGTTGATGATTACTTTCTTAGTTAGCGATTGCGTCCCATTACTTACTTTTAGGAAATAAAAACCTTGTGGTAAGTTTTCTAAAGTATAAGAATTGTTTTCAAAAACAGGTTTTTTAACTTCCATCATTAATTGCCCGTTAATGTTGATTAATTGAATAGTGTCAATATCGGCATTGGTATCAATGGAAATTTTATGATCGTTAGTTGGATTGGGATAAACTGAAACAGCCGTTGAGTCGAATGTATTTGTTTTTAAATAAGCACCCCAAATTTGGGCTACATATTCTGGATGATCAACAAATGGATTTCTATTTCCCTGTGCGTTGTAAATAGCATTGTTTCTCGTAATTTCTTTTTGGCTTACAGGATCGGCTAAGTGCCAGCTGTACAATAAATCCAAATACCATTGTTCAAAAACTTTATCACTGCTGCCATCTAAAACAGTATCACCACTTGGGTCGAGTGTTTGCCAAGAGCTAATTACGTTTTGGTAGCAAGTCGCCACATAAAAATAATTACGAGCAAAATCACCTTTAAATTGATCCGCTGGTTCAAATACATTGATGCTGTAAGGGTAGTTTGGCGTTACACACGAACCGATTCTCCACCCATTACCAATGTTGTTAGTAACCGATGGATTAACAGTAGCATAAGCTAAATTTCCGCGTAAACCATTGTCTTTTTTATCCGATGGCATTACAATGAACGCGTCCGAATACATCGGATACACTTGTCCGCCAAACCAACTTTTAGGAAAGGTATGTTCTTTATTAAAGCGTTGGCATTCGGCTGTTCCTAAAGTTCCGTCGTCTTGTTGCCCACCATTGGCTACGGTTCCAAAAACAAAATTACAATTAGAATAAATCTCCCAAACATAACCATCAGGTCGAGCATCCGAAGTTTGAAACAAATTCCACAATCCCGACCCGTATACCAATGTAGTATGCGGACTAACAATGTTGTACAATTGCGTTTTTAAAGTAAAACCGGTTCCAGTTGCGCTATTGTAATAGCCATTTGGAATTTGAGCAAAGGCAACAAAATGGCAAAGTAGTACTAAGTAAATATATTTTTTCATGTGATTTAAGGTTTGCGTTCTAAAAGAGCCATATAAAATCCGTCAAATCCTGATTGTGAGGCAAGTATCTTAACATCTTTTACAAAGGTAAAGTTTTTTCCGTTTTCAGTAGTCAAAAACTTTTTAACTTGTTCTTGATTTTCTGAGGGTAATACAGAGCAAGTAGCATACACCATTTTACCACCTGGTTTTACTATTCTAGAGTAACTTTCTAGAACTTCGGCTTGTACTTTACGGATGTTATCAATGAATTCGGGTTGTAATTTCCATTTGGCATCCGGATTTCTTTTTAAAACTCCCAATCCGCTACAAGGTGCGTCAATCAATACTCTATCGGCTTTTTCATAAAGTTTTTTAATCACTTTGGTAGAGTCGATAATGCGGTATTCGATATTAAAAGCACCGTTTCTTTTGGCACGAAGTTTTAGTTGTTTTAATTTGCTTTCATACAAATCCATCGCAATCAATTGCCCTTTGTTTTCCATTAAAGAGGCCATGTGCAATGTTTTTCCACCAGCACCAGCACATGTGTCTACTACACGCATTCCAGGCTGTACATCAAGAAAAGCGGCTACCAATTGAGATGATGCGTCTTGTACTTCAAACAAACCTTCTTTAAACGCATCTGTTAAAAATACATTTGCGCGTTCTTTCAATACTAACGCCTGAGGTTGGTCTTTTAAAAACTCCGTTTCAATGTTCAAATCCATCAAAATGGCATGCAATTTTTCTTTGGTAGTTTTTAAGGTATTAACCCTTAAAATTACTTGCGCTTGTTTGTTTTGAGCGGCTATTTCTTTAGTCCAAAGGTCTTCTCCTAATTCTTTTATTCCAATCTCATCCATCCAATCTGGAATGGATTCCCTCATTTTTCTGATTTTAGACAACTCATCAAATCGTCCTTTGATTTTGCGTTCTGGTGTTCCTTCCAATTGTCTCCAATCGGGAATTGGGTACCCACGTAATACGGCCCATACGGCAAAAATGCGCCACAAATCGTCTCTGTCAAAAGGTTCTTTGACACTAGCAATTTCAGCATATAATCGTTTCCATCGTACAATTTCGTAGATGGTTTCGGCAACAAATTTTCTATCGGAACTTCCCCAACGTTTGTCTTTTTTCAGCGCTCTTGCCACCATTTTATCGGCATATTCACCTTCGTTAAAGATGGCGTTTAGGGAATCGATAGTGGTATAAACTAAATTTCGGTGTAATCTCATTGTATAAAATATCTTCGTTCAATTGGGACATTGTCCTTGAATCAGCCTGCAAAGGTATTGCTTTTTTATATAAAGAAAAGAAGTATTCTTAAAAACGTTTTCGAAATTAAGAATACTTCTTTTTAAAGAGGGTTATTTTTTAGAAATTAATGACTGCCATGTGAGTCAATTCGTTTCATATCGATAATTTCGGGTGGGTGTAATACCATTGGAAATTGTTCTACTTTAACGGAACTACTGTCCAAACCAAATCCTTTTTCTTCCGATAAACTGAATTTTTTCATGAAGAAATAAGCATTCATAACAATGTTTTCAAAGAACGTTAAATCGCTATCGTTAGAAAGGAATTTTTCTGAAAGCACAAATTTGAAATCACCAATAATATTGTTTTTATTCAAAGATTCATAACGACTGGTAATATCAACTTCACCTTTACTCACCATATCTTTAATAACTTCTTTCAGCATTAAGTTGATTTTGGTAGGTTCTCTAAATCCAAGATAGAAGTCTACGCGGTATAAATCGTCTGGAATAACTTCGGTAACTTTAAATTCTTTTTTATAAGGTTCACTCAAAATATTTACGTGAACAAACCAATACAAATCGGCTCTTTTTGGACGTTTTTGAAGAATCGAATACATTACTTTTTCCTCAATTTCATCAGATCGATTGGAGTTGGTCATGTAAACCAAATGCGTAGCATATTTCGGAATGGATAAATCGACACTCAATTCGGCCAGTACTTTTTTATAGGCATCAATCTTAACCATTTTAGTATAGTTTTTACTGATTTTCTTAGCCAAATACCATGTTGACATAACGCCAATTAACACTATAGCAATGAATAATGTTACAAAACCACCGTCCATAAATTTAGTGATGTTGGCTGCTAAGAAACTAAATTCGATAGTTAGATAGATTAGGATAAGCGGTGCAATAAAATACCACTTTACTCTTTTCATGATTAAATAATAGTTCAATAGTATGGTAGTCATGATCATACACAATATAATCGCTAAACCATAGGCATGCTCCATATTGCTGGATTCTTGAAAGTGCCAAACGATTCCAACACATCCAAAGAACAGCAACCAGTTGATGGATGGGATGTATAATTGTCCTTTTACATCGGTTGGAAATTTGATTTTTACTTTGGGCCAAAAGTTCAATCTCATGGCTTCGTTAATTAAAGTAAACGAACCACTAATTAAGGCTTGAGAAGCAATAACAGCAGCTAATGTTGCCACAACAATTCCCACTGGTTTGAACCATTCCGCCATTATTAAATAGAATGGATTGGTATTGTTAGCACCAAGTTCAGACAATTTACTTCCTTCGTGTAACAGTAAATAGGCGCCTTGACCAAAGTAATTTAAGACTAGCGTAGTTTTGACAAAAATCCAACTGATGCGGATGTTTTTTCTGCCGCAATGCCCCATATCAGAGTACAACGCTTCAGCTCCAGTTGTACATAAAAAAACAGCTCCTAATATAAAAAAGCCTTGATCGCTAACATCACTAGTTAATAAATTATAAGCATAGTATGGGTTTAGGGCTTTAAAAACTTCAAGATTGGTTACCATTTGGATAACTCCCAAAACACCCAGCATGGAAAACCAAACCAACATCATGGGAGCAAAAAATTTACCTACTAGTTTGGTTCCGAATTGTTGAATGGTAAACAACACAAACAAAATAGAAATAACAATAGGCACTGTTGGAATATCTGGTTTAAAGATGCGTAATCCTTCTACAGCAGAAGAAACAGAAATAGGCGGTGTAATGATACCATCTGCTAAAAGTGCACTTCCTCCAATGATAGCAGGAACAATTAGCCACTGAATTTTGGTTCGTTTTACTAAAGCATATAGGGCAAAAATTCCACCTTCTCCATGATTGTCGGCGCTTAGTGTGATGATTACATATTTTAATGTAGTCTGTAGCGTTAACGTCCAAAAAATACAGGATAAGCCTCCTAAAATTAAATCTTTAGTAATAACACTGTCACCAATTATAGAATTCATTACATATAGAGGCGATGTACCAATATCTCCATAAATAATTCCCAGTGTAATAAGTAATCCAGCCGCAGATAATTTACTGTGAAGATGCTGATGGCTATGACTATTTGAGCTCATAATATTTTGTTAAAAAAGAGTACAAATGTATTACTTTTAAAGATTTTAAATAAAAAAAGCATCGAAAATTTTCGATGCCTTTTAGTTTAGTATGATTATAAATTATCTTCTGCCGCCACCAGCGCCTCTGCCGCCACCGCCGCCAGTAGATTGTCCACCAAAACTTCTGCTTCCACCACCACTAAATCCGCCACCATTTCCTCTTGGTGAAGCACTTCCACCACCATAATTTCCTCCTGAACTTCTTGGTGATGAACTTTCACCGCCATAGTTTCTAGGAGAAGTACTTCCGCCACCGTAACTTCTTGGCTCACTTGCAGCACCATATCCTGAATTTCTTGGCGATTCACTTGTATTTCCTCTTGGGGAAGTATACACTGAATTATTTTCAGAAGCACGAGGTGTACTGTATGTAGTACTTCTAGGAGAATCGTTTGAATTTGATCTCGGAGAAGTGTATACCGAATTATTTTCAGAAGCACGAGGCGTACTGTATGTAGTACTTCTAGGAGAATCATTTGAATTTGATCTTGGAGAAGAATATACGTTAGCATTGCTTTCAGAAGATCGTGGCGTACTGTAGGAATTAGTTCTTGGAGAATCTGTTGCACTTCCTCTAGGTGAATCGTTAGAAACGGTTCTTGGATTTGAAATGGCGTTGTCTCTAGGACTTCCTAATGAATTACTTCGTGGTGCATCATTGTTGTTTCCTCTAGGGCTTGCATCCGAATTTCCTCTTGGGTTGTCAAAGTTTCTAGGACCTACTTGACCAGAATTTCTTGGGTTGTCGTTGAACGCTACATCGTGTCTTGGTCGAGTTTGATCCAATTCATATCGGTTTGAAAAGCCAGAATTTCGACGTTCAAAAGAACGGTTTGGATATTCTCTTTCATAATAATTTCCTCTTCTTCCATAATAATTGTTGTAGGCCCATTCACATCGTCTGTAATTCACATAATTGTATCGGTAATTAAAATTGATGCACAATCCGATATGGTGTCTGTAACGAAATATTGGACACGGATTCCATGCATAATAATACGTTGGATAATATCCCCAATACCATGAAGAGTAGTATGGACGGTAATTTGGAACCCAGAAATAATTGTAAATTACGGGTACACTTACATATACTGGTTCGTATATGTAGTTTCTTCCATACATATACACATCACCAACCACTTGAACTTGCATGCGATTGTTGTTGTCTTTTTCTACTTCAACGGTAGCCACATCTTGGAATTGATTTTGACCCAAAACGGCTTGAATCACCACTAAGTGTACGTTTTTCTCTACCGATTCAATCACACGTAAATAGTCCACTTGATTGTCGTTGTTCAAATCTAAGTTGGATATTTGTGTTTTTGGATCATTTAACCTGAATTCGAAATCGGCTAAATCTTTAGAATCTCCAAAAATAGAAGCAACCGCTCTAAGATCGAGATTGTCACTAACTTCAGAACTTGTAGCATTAACAGTAGTTCTGTCTTGTGCAAATGAATTTACTAACAGCAAACTCATAAATGACGAAAGTAATATTTTAGTTTTCATAATACAAAGTATATAGGGTTCATAATAGTATTTGAAAGGAACAAACCAATTTCTGTGCCAAGAATGAACCATTCACATATCATTAACATAAAATTAAGTTGTATTTTAGCAACGTTATTTAGCTGTAGGTATTCTATTTACAGTATTTGTTGGATAAATGATTTTTTTTATGATGGTACAAAAACAAATTGAAGCGTATATTAATAGTCAACCGGAATTGAAAAGGATTGAAATGCAAAAGTTGCATAGTATTATTTTGGAAATGAGGCCTGACTGCGAATTGTGGTTTCTAGATGGTAAAAACAGTGACAATAAAGTGGTTTCGAATCCGAATATTGGCTATGGTGTTTATACCATAAAATATGCTGATGGGACAACCAAACCTTTTTATCAAATAGGAATCAGTGCTAATACTACTGGAATATCAGTTTACGTTATGGGTTTAAACGATAAGACCTATTTAGCCAAAACGTATGCAGAAACATTAGGAAAAGCAACGGTAACTGGCTATTGTATTAAATTCAAATCGTTGGAAAACATCAATATTGATGTGCTTAAAGCTGCAATTCAATTTGGATTTGAAGCCCATAATGAGTAAGCCAATTGATTAAAAAAATGAATCTTTAATGTAATTAATGATATAGCATGATAAAGAAAGTTCTCCTTATACTTATAGTCTCTATTTTATTTTCTTCATGTAAATCTGGTCAAGTTTATAAAACTACTTTTTTTACCAGTGTAAAAATGGATACCCTTTTGAAAGATAAGATTAGCATTCGACCTATAACCGTTTCTTCGGATAAAGTTTGGTATGCTGCCGATAAAAATAGAGTAGGGTATGTGAGTTTAAAAGATGCCAATAAAATGGAACGTAGTATAAAAAAAGATTCTCTGAAATTAGAATTTAGAAGTATAGCGCAAACGAGTACGGCTGTTTTTGTTGTTAATGTAGGGAATCCTGCTGTACTGTATAAATTTTCTAAAGATTTGGTTCAAAAGAAAATAGTCTATGAAGAACACCATGAAAAAGTGTTTTACGACAGTATGCAATTTTGGAACGATTTAGAAGGTATCGCTGTAGGTGATCCCATTGAGGCTTGTTTTTCAATTATTATTACTCGTGATGGTGGTGAAACGTGGAGCAAATTGTCCTGCGATAAACTTCCGAAAGTAGTTGAAGGTGAAGCCGCATTCGCCGCCAGTAATACCAATATTATTGTTAAAGGAAATGCCACTTGGATTGTTTCTGGAGGAAAGAAATCTCGAGTTTTTTATTCGTCAGATAAAGGACTTACATGGACAGTTTATGAAACGCCCATTGTTCAAGGAGAAACGATGACGGGTATTTTTACCGCCGATTTTTACAATGAAAACATCGGATTTATAGCCGGTGGAAATTATGAAAAACCCACTCAAAATTTTCAAAATAAAGCCCTAACAACCAATGGTGGTAAAACTTGGAAGTTGGTTGGGGAACATCAAGGATTTGGTTATGCTTCGTGTGTGCAATTCGTGCCAAATAGTAATGGCAAGCAATTGGTTTCAGTGGGTGCCAGCGGATTGTATTATTCTAAAGATCAAGGGGCTACTTGGCAACAGTTTAGCGCAGACAGTTCATTATACACCATTCGTTTTGTAAATGATACAACAGCTATTGCTGCGGGTAAAAATAAAATAGTACGACTTGTTTTTAGCACAAATTAATGCCATAAAAAAAGCGCTTCTCCATTGAAAAGCGCTTTTAGATTTTGATGTGATTTTTTATCGTCCAATTTTTTTATCTCGGTATTGTTGCAGCAGTTTTTTACTGAATTCTTCTTCTGCTTTTTTAAGTTTCAATATTTTAACAGCTGGTAAGACACCTTTTAAATTAGCAATGAATTTCTTTTTCAATTGATACAATTCGTCTTCGGTGCTTTCCATTTGATTGAGCATCGTTGTTGCTTCTTTTTCAGTTAATTTGTCAATAGAATTGTCGTCTTTTCGATCTAAAAAGGCTTTCATTTTTTGCTTTCTAATTTCTTGTTGTTTGTCCTCAAAAGCATTGTACAAAGGCCAAAATTTAGCGGCTTCCTCAGGAGTTAAATCCAATTCATTAGTAATATAAGCAACTTTTAAAGCTTTAATTTGTTCTTTTTTTTCTTTAAATCGCTGTTTAATGGGTCCATCTTGCGCAAAAGTAGCTATGGAAATAAAAAAAAGCGCTATCGTTATAAGTTTATAATTTTTCATGCCGTTTAGTTTTCGTTTGTAATGTATTGTTCCAATTCGGTGTTGCTAGAAAGTACTTCTTCTAAGGCTTCTTTTTCAATTGGAGTATCTATTTTTAATTGGTCAATATCTTCTTGTTCTAGTAAATTAACGATATCATCATCTGAAAGGGTGGTATGGTTTACCAGATAACTTTCTACTTCACTCGAAGTCAATTCGGCTTCTCGATTTTGTATTTGATACACTATCGGAATGGATAAGGCAATGACTAAAACTGCTGCTGCCGAATACATCCAACGTTTATTTCGAGCGTAAAAGGATACTACTTTTGGCTCTGCTTTAGGTAATTGTGACAGAACCTTTTCAGAGAAAGCATCAAAATAATGATCGGGAACTGTAAATCCTGAAGTTATTTTTTCGTTAGTATCTAATTTAAAATCTTTCATGTTAGTAAGACGTTTGTTGTTGTAAAAGGTTTAATTGTGATTCATATATTCTTCAATTTTTTTTACGGCATGATGATACGATGCTTTTAAAGCGCCTACCGAAGTGCCTAAAATCTCCGACATGTTTTCGTATTTTATTTCTTCGTAATATTTCATTTTAAAAACCAGTTGTTGTTTTTCTGGAAGTAATGCAATCGCTTTTTGCAATTTGATTTGAATCTCATTTCCATCAAAATATACATCCGATTGTAAGTTTTCTACAATTTTTGTTTGCATTGCTTCACTAGTAGTTCCGTTGCGTTTGGCTTTATTGTTAATGAAGGTAATGGCTTCATTGGTGGCGATGCGGTACATCCAAGAAAACAATTTGCTCTCGCCTTTGAAGTTTTTTAAATGTTGGAATACTTTAACAAAAGTGTTTTGTAATACATCATCGGTGTCGTCATGATTTAAAACGATGTTTCTAATGTGATGGTACAACGGTTTTTGATACTCGCGCAAGAGCCTTTGAAACGCAATGTTCTGCGTTTTAGGATTTAATAATTCTTGTATGAATTCCTTTTCTTCTTGCAAGGCGAAAATTTATCTATAAGAATAAAGATACTCGAAAAGGTTTAATCGGAACTTGTTTCAAATTCTTTTTTTATGATTTTTTTAAGGAGCAGCATTCTCAGACGGAACCGCAACCGCTGTGGAATCGGTTGGTTTTCGATAGGCTGGTTTTGGAGTTGCTTTTGGATAAACAGGTACATAAATTTCGGTTACCCATTTGGACGGACTTTTAACATCATTTCGTCCTTTTACATATACTTCAATCACTTGTCCTGAACGATTGCGCTCCAAATGATTGTCGGAAATGTAATTGAACGCTTTTTTCCAAGCCATTTGCGTATGCGAATAATCGCCAACCAAAGTCGTTTTTAACGAGGTGTAATTTGGCATTTCACCCGATTCTATATCGCTTCCCGGCATGATGTGAATGGAATCTCTAACCGGCATACATACCGAAAATCGTATGTCGTCATTGGCCCGATCGTATTTATGGTAAATGATAAATAATTTGCCGTTTGCCGTTAATTTGTTTTTTTCAAAAAAGCGCTCCATTCTTGGTACTAATATTTTGACGTAACGATCAACCTCTTTTTGTTTGCAGTGCATGAATTGTTTTAAGTAAAATCCACCTTGCTTATTCACTACACCGTTAACTTTAATTTTATAGGTGTTGATTTCGTAGTCAAGGGTTTTGTTCAGATTTTCTAAACTCTTTTCATACGAATCACCCACCACTGAATTAATTCCACCTTGAAAAAAAGCCAAGACTTTTGATTTAAAATCCAGTTTGCCTTTGCTTCTCCAAGTCACTTTGGTACCGCCTGTAGTATCTTTAAATTTCCATGAAATGGTAGACGATTCGCCATTTTGAATCATTTGTTGTGCAATACTGTCGTTTTCTTTTACCAAATAGGTTTTTAAATTTCCATCGCTGCTGTCACTTGTCCAACTGCACGAAGCGCCTTTTCCCATAGTAAGTTCGGGATAGGTGAATTTCATAGAGGCATCGTTTTGAATCCATGAAGCAAAGGTTTCCCAATTTCGAAAATCGTTAATGTAATTGAATACTACAGCTCTAGGATTTTTAATTACTTTACTTCGGGTCACATCATAGTTGGCATTTTGTGTTGATACAAAAACCGTCAATCCAATTAGGATTAAAAAAAGTAATAAAAATATGTATTTGAGTATTCTCATTAGAGGTTAAGCAATTGCGACGTAAATATAATAAAAATAAATCTATCGTTACACAATTCTAAAAATAGAAGTTGTTTTACCGTGAATTCAATAAAAAAAACTTTAAGTTAAGAATTGATTATTAATGCCTAGAGAATATTTTAATTAAAAAAAGCACCAGTATAAACCCGAAAAAACCCAATAATATCTTGTAGTTTCCTTTATAAAATTTGTTGTGTAATGCCTTGTCTTTGCCATATGCATAAATCATGGCAGCTACAAATGCTACGATAAAAAAGCCCGCAAAGATCAATTGCCCTTTTGTAAACATAATTAGTAATTTTTCAACAAATTTAGGCATTTGAATTCATAATTTGTATTTTGGCTTCATAATTAATTTTAAGTAAAATGCAAAAACAAATCAACTCTGTTAAAGAATTTCATACCGCTTTTGGATTAGGTGTAAGCGAAATAATTAAAGCCGATTTGGGGAAACAAATCAACATGCTTCGTTACAATTTGATGAAAGAAGAAAACGAAGAATATCTGGAAGCCGTTCAAAATAATGATATCGTAGAAATCGCCGATGCTCTTGGCGACATGCTTTATATTCTTTGTGGCACCATAATCGAACACGGATTGCAACATAAAATAGAAGAAGTGTTTGACGAAATTCAACGAAGTAACATGAGTAAGCTTGGCGAAGACGGCAAACCTATTTACAGAGAAGACGGTAAGGTGATGAAAGGTCCGAATTATTTCAAACCCAATTTTGAAGCGATATTAAAATAGTTTTTAGTTGGAGTTTTCAGCATTTGCTATAGCATTTTTTGCATAAAAACACTATGCAACCAACGGTCAAATTTGAATCCAGATTCTTTAATAGTGCCTGCAATTTCAAACCCGAATTTTTTATGAAAATCGATACTGGTTTGATTTTCGGCATCAATAACGCCAATCATGGTGTGCAGTTTTTGTGCTTTCGCCAAATGAATGAGCTCTTGTAGAATAAGTTTTCCAATACCTTTTCCCAAATGATTAGGATGCGCATACACCGAATGTTCTACGGTAAATTTATAGGCTTCACGAAATCGGAATTCACTATAATACCCAAATCCAACTACAAATCCATTCTCAACAGCCACTACAATTGGAAATCCTTTTTGGAGTTTGTCTCCGAAAAGAGCCAATTGATTGGTTAACGTTCGCGGTTCATAATCATACAAAGCGGTTGAGTTTAGAATATTGTAATTGATGATTTCTAAAATGGCTGGTGCGTCTTCAATGTGGTAATTTCTGATATTGATTTCCATAGTATGAGAATTGACTTCAAAAATAATAAAACTTGACCAACCTCTTGAAAATACTTTACAACTTTGTAACTTTGTACCCTTGCAACTCCATAAAAATGACATACCCAAAAATACCTTTAGCACAATCCATTATCGAAATATTTCGCGCTAAAGGAATTACCACCATCATAATTTCTCCAGGTTCACGTAATGCTCCATTAACAATAGGCTTTGCGAGTCATCCCGATTTTACTTGTTACAGTATTGCTGACGAGCGTTCGGCGGCATTTTTTGCCGTAGGAATGGCACAACAAATCAAAAAACCGGTTGCCGTTGTGTGTACTTCGGGTTCGGCATTGCTGAATTATTATCCGGCATTTGCGGAAGCGTTTTACAGTCAGATTCCATTTATAGTGCTTTCTGCCGATAGACCTCAGAGCAAGATTGATATTGGCGACGGACAAACCATTCGTCAAGAAAATGTGTTTGCCAATCATTCGTTATTCAATGCCAATCTAACCGAGGACGCTTCCGATGAAAATGATTATTCAATAAACGAAGCGATTCATTCGGCTTTCGCCCAAAAAGGGCCAGTACACATCAATGCGCCTTTTGAAGAACCGTTGTATGAAACGGTTTCTGAATTGACTGTGGAACCAAAAATAGTTTCATCAGTTGCAACCGATTTTATCTATGACGAACCGATTTCGGAATATGCTTCCATTTGGAATGCTTCCAAAAAGAAATTGGTGTTGGTTGGCGTTAACGAACCCAATGCCGTTGAGCAAAAGTTTCTTGATAAATTAGCCAACGACCCATCGGTTGTGGTGCTTATTGAAACGACATCCAATTTGCACCATCCGAAGTTTATTAACACTATTGATTCGATAATTACACCGTTCACCCACAACGATTTTCTAGCTTTTCAACCCGATATTTTAGTGACTTTTGGTGGCATGATTGTGTCCAAACGCATTAAAGCTTTTTTACGAAAATACAAGCCAAATCACCATTGGCATATCGATACTTTACGAGCTTACGATACCTTTGGTTGTTTGACCAAGCATTTTGAGGCGACACCTAATTTGTTTTTCGAATCGTTTTTCATTTTTACAGCAACAGTGGAAAGTGATTACAATCAATTGGCTCAAGATATAAAGACGTTACGTCAACAAAAAAGTATCGAATACTTAGATAAAATTCCGTTTACCGATTTAAAAGTGTTTGAAAAAGTCATTCCGACTTTGCCGAAGAATTCGCAATTGCAAATCAGCAACAGTTCGCCCATTCGTTACGCTCAATTGTTTGACATTGAAAAAAGCATTGAAGTATTTAGCAATAGAGGTACCAGCGGTATCGACGGTAGTACATCAACCGCAATTGGAGCGGCGGTAGGAAGTGGAAAACCCAACGTGTTTATCGCTGGCGACATCGGATTTTTATACGATAGCAACGCACTTTGGAATCAATACATTCCGAAAAATTTCAAAATTATTTTGATAAACAATGGTGGTGGTGGCATTTTCAGAATTCTTCCAGGTCATGATGAGACGCCTGTTTTCAATACGTTTTTTGAAACCTCACATTGTTTGACTGCCGAACATTTAGCCAAAATGTATGGCTTTAATTATTTAACGGCGAGTAATGAGACTACTTTAGATAAAAGTTTAAAAACACTATTTTCAAATGATGAAAAACCCGCTTTATTAGAAGTGTTTACACCAACATTAGAGAACGACAAGGTGTTGTTGCAGTATTTTAAGGAGTTGGTTTAACCGTGTTTCTTCCAATAGTTCTTCCCGTAATCACAAAAAATTTCGTCTCCAGCTTTTATTTTTTTGAGTGCTATTAAGCACACTTGGTTGTTTTCGTCTAAGGCTATTTTGGCATTGTTTTTAAAGTCAGATTTTGAAAATCCACAAGCGTCATTGGCGTATTTTGCAAAACCATCAGTAGTCATGCAATCTAAAATGGTTCCGTTGAGTAAGTTCATAAAATAGGTGTCTAATCCTTTTTTTGAACGTATAGCAGCTTCTTTATTTGATAAAACTTCACCATTAAAAACGGCAATAATTTCCTCTTTATATATGGCAATAGCGGTGAACAAACCTTTGCCCGAATTGGGAAGTTGAGATGTTTGAATGTATAAATAATCAGATTCTTCGGCTTGAATTTTATTTTCGTCTTTTTTTGACATTACAGCTTTGTTGGTATTCAAATGTAATCAATTTAGCTACATATCATCAATTCCTAATTCCTAAATTCACAATTCCTAATTCAATTTCATACCTTTGCCCAAATTCAAGAAAATGCTTAACATCGGCCAATACAATACGCTTACCATTTTACGCGATACCAAAGTGGGATTATTTTTAGGAAACGGAAATGAAGAAGATGATGTACTGTTACCCAATAAATACGTTCCCAAAGTATTTGAAATTGGAGAGGAAATCACCGTTTTTGTGTATCTAGACCATGAAGAACGTCCAGTAGCGACTACTTTAGTGCCTTATGTTTTCTTAAACGAATTTGCTCTTTTGCGTGTGAATTATACCAATCAAGTAGGGGCTTTTATGGATTGGGGCATGGAAAAAGATATTCTCGTTCCATTTAAAGAGCAAGCGCGTCCGATGGAAAAAGGAAAACGGTATTTGGTGTATCTTTATATGGACGAAAAAACCAAGAGGTTAGTGGCTTCTAGTAAAACCAATCAGTTTTTGGATAATGAAAATATCACGGTTGAAAAAGGAGAAGAAGTTGATTTGATTATTTCTCATATTACAGACATCGGAATCAACGTCATCATCAACCAAAAACACAAAGGATTGGTCTACAAAGATGAGGTTTATGACGATACCATTCGAACTGGAGATAAGATGAAAGGCTACATAAAGTTTATTCGTCCTGATGGAAAAATAGATGTTTCGTTGCACAAACAAGGTTTTGAAAACATCGAACCCAATTCGGAAATTATTATGAACGAATTGAGAGCGAGTAGAGGTTTCTTGCGTTTGAACGACAATTCTAATCCCGAAGATATTAAAACGGTTTTGAAGATGAGCAAAAAGACGTTTAAAAAAGCAATCGGACTTTTATACAAAGAGAAATTGATTGAGATTAAAGACGATGGGATTTATTTGATACAATAGAAATTTCAATTATATGGAAAAACCGCAGATTGACAGATTGATACCAAAATCTGCTAATCTGCTTTTTTTTTATGTTAATATTTTCTTATGAAGTAAATTTTGTCTCAAAATATTAGTACATTTGTATATACAAATGTTGTAGCATTGAAACGAGAAACATTCATCAAAACACTCATAGGAGGAGCAGCCATGGCATCACTAGAGCCGTTTTACAATTGGACTAAAGAATTAACCGAAGAAGACAACAAATTACCCGTATTATTTATTGGTCATGGGTCACCGATGAACGGAATTGAAGACAACGAGTTTTCTAGAACTTGGGCAAAGTTTGGTAAAGAAATACCCAAACCCAAAGCCGTTTTAGTAATCTCGGCGCATTGGTTGACTAATGGCACTCACATAACCGCAATGGAAAATCCTAAAACGATTCATGATTTTGGTGGTTTTCCGCAGGCCTTGTTTGATGTCGAATATCCTGCCAAAGGAAGCCCCGAATTGGCTAAAACAACATCTGAATTAATCACCGCTACACCAGTAGGATTAGACCACGATTGGGGATTAGACCATGGCACTTGGACTGTGGTGCGACACATGTATCCCAATGCCGATATTCCGGTGCTTCAATTGAGTATCGATTATAACAAACCGCCTCAATATCATTATGATTTGGCCAAACAGCTCGCTTCTTTGCGCAAAAAAGGCGTATTGATTATTGGTAGTGGAAACATGGTACACAACCTTCGAATGGTGGCTTGGGATAAGTTGCAAGAACCTGAATATGGTTTTGATTGGGCGATTGAAATGAATGCCATCTTCAAAGAAAAAATAGCAACTAATGATTTTAAATCGTTGATTGCCTATGAAAAATTAAATGCAGCTGCCAAACTGGCCATTCCAACACCCGATCATTATTATCCGTTGTTATATAACATAGCATTGCGCGATGATAAAGAGGAGGTAAGTTTCTTTAACGACAAACCTGTAGGTGGTTCGTTAACGATGACATCAGTAAAAATAGGATAATAAAAAAGGAAGTTATTTGGCTTCCTTTTTGTATTAAATCACTTCAATTTGTGGATTGATTTTTTTTATTTCTTGAATAAAAATATCACTCATTTTTGGAGATATGAATAAATCGTCAAATTGATTATAGGTTACAATAAAACCTTTTGTATCCAATGCGGGTTTCAACATTACTGGAACATTCAATCCCGAAAAACGTTTAATAGATTTGATTTTAGTAATGTCAACTCTACCACGAATAGGGCCCGAACGATACAATAAAAAATTGTTTTTTATCACGTATCGAGTATCCAATAAAACCCATAACACAAAACCAGTCACTAAAGATATAATAATCAATGGAATCACTGGTATATTTCCTTTTTCAAGATTCAAGACCAACATCGCGATGAAAAACAATACAATGCCCCATAAGATGACAATCGTAAAGGTGTTTTTGGAAGATAAGAATCGGTTCATAATAGTGTAATCCTAAGTTAAGTTTTGTTTGTGTTTCTTGATGCAAAAGTAAGGAGATAGTTTTCAATTTCAAACATCCGATACGGCAATATTTTGATTACTCGTTGAGTTGAAACGAATTTACAAATTGTAGTGCTACTTCTGATTTGGTATTTCCAATAACCATCACAATAAAAAAATGATTGTCTTTCACAATGCATAGGGTTTCCATGGTAACGTCTTCTATAGCACCTCCAAATTTTGCAGCGGAGTATTTCTCATTGAATAAGAATTTTTCATCCGTAGAAAGCACAAATTTTCCTCCCAATTGGGTTTCAATGTTCTTAACCGCACCGTTTTTGGCTCCGTCTAAAATTCCTTGAACTCCAGCGCCGTCTAATTTTTTAATTAATTCAGCCGGATAAATACTTTCCGAAAGTACAATTAAAAAATCTTCACCTTCACAATTATAAGTGGTGGTTGCTATTTTACCAACTTTAGAATCAACATCATTTTTTACCACTTCGGGTTTATTCGGAAAAGCTGCCTTAAAACCGGCACCCGGAAATGAGGTGGCTTTTGTTTGTGATACCGCTGAAATTGAATAGGTTAAGAGGAATAAGAATCCAAATATTTTTTTCATTATAAGTTTCTTTTTAAATAAGTTATAAAAATAGTATTTTTACCCTTAAAAAAAAGAATATGTCAGATATAAATTGGATTACCGCAAGGGAATTTGAAGATATTACGTATAAAAAATGCAACGGTGTGGCCCGAATTGCATTCAACCGTCCCGACGTTCGCAATGCGTTCCGTCCTAAAACTACAGCCGAATTACTGCAAGCTTTTCACGATGCTCAAGAAGATACCTCTATTGGAGTAGTCTTGCTTTCTGCGGAAGGACCAAGTTCTAAAGACGGCATTTGGTCGTTTTGTAGTGGCGGCGATCAAAAAGCGCGTGGTCATCAAGGCTATGTAGGCGATGATGGCTACCATCGATTGAATATTTTAGACGTACAACGTTTAATTCGTTTCATGCCCAAAGCCGTAATTTGCGTGGTTCCCGGTTGGGCTGTTGGTGGCGGTCACAGTTTGCATGTGGTATGCGATTTGACCTTAGCCAGTAAAGAACACGCCATTTTCAAACAAACCGATGCCGATGTCACTAGTTTTGATGGGGGTTATGGGTCGGCTTATTTGGCTAAAATGGTTGGACAAAAGAAAGCTAGAGAAATCTTTTTCTTAGGTCGAAATTATTCGGCACAAGAAGCCTTTGAAATGGGAATGGTCAATGCCGTAATTCCGCATGATGCATTAGAAGATACAGCTTATCAATGGGCACAAGAAATTCTAGCCAAATCGCCTACTTCCATTAAGATGCTCAAATTTGCTATGAATTTAACCGATGACGGTATGGTTGGCCAACAAGTATTTGCTGGTGAAGCTACCCGATTGGCTTATATGACCGATGAAGCAAAAGAAGGAAGGGATGCCTTTTTAGAAAAACGCAAGCCAAACTTTGATAAAAAATGGTTGCCATAATCTAGAACGTAATTCAACTCTTTTCTTCAAAATCAAAAAATAATGTATGGAAAATTTCACTAACGAAGCTATAGATACCAAGCAACTTCCACGATATGAAGCGATTTCATTAACGCCTTTGCATGCTAAATACTGGAATGTGCAATTGATTAACTTGTTGGTTGTTTTTTTCATATTAGGAATTGCAGTAGGCGTAATTTGGTACAGTGCCGAAGAGCTCTCCAATTATGGTTTGCCAATATTGGTAGCCTTTTTGGTGGTTTTTAGTGTTTCAATTTTGTTGAACCGATTGGCTTTTAAGAAAAAAGCTTTTGCTTTCCGCAATCACGATGTAATATACAGAAGTGGTCTCATCGCAACTAGCACCATGGTAATTCCGTACAATAGAGTGCAACACGTAGCCTTACATGAAGGTTTTGTGTCTCGAATTTTTGGATTAGCCAAAGTTGAAATCTTTACGGCAGGCGGTAATTCCAGTGATTTGGAAATTCCAGGTATCGCCAAAGAAGAGGCCGAAAACATCAAACAGTTATTGATGGGTAAAATTCAAAAACAATTGTAATGGAAGCCAATTTCAACCAGCCGCAACGCCAATCGCCTATTGGTATTTTGGTCATTTTTGTGGATTCTTTGCAAAAATTTGCAAGGGCATTTTTGCCTTTGGTTTTAATTGTAATGTTCAAGGCCGATACCTTGAGTAAGATTTTTGTGTTTTTAGGAATAGTAGGATTGTTACTATTGGTTGGAGTTGTGGCTTATTTACGGTACCTAAATTTTACGTTCTATATTGATGCCGAACACGACGAATTTATTGTCAGCGATGGTATTATTAACAAAACCAAAACAACCATTCAACTTAATAAAATCCAACAAGTCAACATTCATCAAAATATTATTCAACGACTTATTGGTATTTATGCACTAAGTGTTGATACGGCTGGAAGCGACAAAAAAGAAGGCGATATCAAAGCCATTTCACACGATTTAGCCTTGGCATTAAAAGCCAAATTATTGGATAACGAACTACAGAAATCACAGAAGGTAACGGAATTTTCTGAAGAAAACGAACCTAAAGTAACGGTTTCGAATGAAGTGCATCCTTTCTTGAAAATCAGTTTGTCAAGTTTGTTTAAAGTAGGCATCACATCCAATTATGTGAGAAGCATTGGGCTTATTTTAACGTTCTTTTTTACAATACTTGACAACCTAAGAAACATAGGTAAAGATGATGTGATTGATGGCGATAAAATCGAAAAGCTGGTAGATAATTATCCAGTAATTTACTCAATTTTGTTTTTTATTATCGTGTTGTTTACGATTGTATTTTTAATCAATATTGGTCGAACGGTAATCAAGTATTTTGATTTGACGATTTCGAAACAAAAAGGCTCGTTATTGATGTCATACGGATTAATCAATACCGAAAGCACAATTTTGAAACCCGAAAAAGTACAAATCGTAAACCTATCTCAAAACTATTTTCAGAAAAAGCTCAACGTGCTCGAAATCAAAATTAAGCAAGCTATTAGCGACGAAAAGAAACAAAAGAAAGCGCTTATTGAGATTCCGGGTTGTAATGCTACAGAACGAGACGAAATTTTAAAGTTAATTTTTAAACAATTACCCGAAAAAGGCGTAAAGATGCTGCCTAATTTTCGTAAATTGGTTTTTTCAATTTTCCTTACTATTGTACTACCTTTAACAGGGTTTTATTTTTTCGGAAAAAGAATAGATGCTGAGGTTTTTAAATACACGCACTTTGCCATTTTTTACACGGTTTTTTCGCTAATTATTCATTTTTTTGGATTCCGGAATTACCGTTTGTTTATTAGTGACAATCACATCATCAAGCAAAGTGGCGCTTGGGATGTAGACCACGAAATTATTGAAATAAAAAAAATACAAGCCCTAACAACCTCACAATTGTTTTGGCATAAAAATCTAAATATTGGTTCGCTAACGATGCACACTGCAGGCGGAAGTCTTACTTTTTATTTAGGACAATACGATACCATCAAAGATTACGTAAACCTTTGGCTGTACGAAATCGAAACATCCGACAGCAATTGGATGTAATTTAAAATCTAATATCTAAAATTTAGTATCATATGAAACATTGGATTGAAGCCGCACGAGTTAGAACACTACCACTTTCGGTATCCGGAATTTTAGTAGGTAGTTTTTATGCGATGTCGCAAGGGATTTTCAACTGGAAAATTGTCATTTTAGCACTTTCTACCACTTTAGGATTACAAATTCTATCCAATTTTGCCAACGACTATGGTGATGGGGTAAAAGGCACCGACAACGAAGACCGTATTGGTCCGAAACGCGCCATTCAAAGCGGATTGATTACGCCAGGTGAAATGCGTTATGCTATTTTCATTACCGCATTTCTAACACTGGTATCGGCCATGTTGCTCATTTATGTGTCTTTTAAAGGGAAATATTTCTTGTATTCGATTATCTTTTTTGTGCTGGGCATTTTAGCTATAGCATCTGCCATTCGTTATACTGTGGGCAAAAATCCATACGGATACCGTGGCTTGGGCGATGTTTTTGTGTTTACTTTTTTCGGAATAGTAAGTACCTTCGGGGTGTATTTTATGTTTTCTAAACAAATGGATTGGTTGTTACTTATGCCGGCAACAGCCATCGGATTTTTAAGTGTTGGGGTATTGAACCTGAACAACATGCGCGACGAAGAATCAGATAAAAAATCAGGTAAAAATACCATCGTTGTAAAAAAAGGTGGTGCTTGGGCTAAAAAATACCATTTCTTTTTAGTGATTTCTGCTATGGTATTGATGTTGCTCTTTGCGGTAATTTTCGATTTCAGTTACCGAGATCCAAATCCCGAACGTTTTAATTTTGATATTTATTTCTTCTTAATTGCATACATACCATTAACGGCTCATTTATTGAGAGTGGCTAAAAATAAAGAACCCAAATTATTAGATCCTGAATTAAAGAAATTGGCTTTAAGTACGTTCTTACTCTCAATTTTGTTGTCTTTATCATTGATTTATTTTATATCGGATTTAATCATTTATTACACCAACTAATTATGAAAATCACATTCTACGGTCATGCGTGCATCGGAATTGAAGTAAGTGGCAAACACATACTTGTTGATCCATTTATCACGGCTAATCCCAAGGCGTCTCATATTGACATCAACACGCTTCAAGCCGATTACATCTTACTAACGCATGCGCATCAAGACCATATTTTAGATGCTGAAGCCATTGCAAAGCGCACGGATGCCGTTGTTGTGTCCAATTATGAAGTAGCGGTGCATTATGGCAATAAAGGCCTAAAATACCATCCTATGAATCATGGTGGTAGCTGGCAATTTGATTTTGGTAAAGTAAAATTGGTCAACGCCATTCATTCCAGTTCGTTTCCCGACGGCTCTTATGGCGGAAATCCGGCTGGATTCGTAATTGAAGGCGAACACAAAAACATCTACATTTCGGGCGATACAGCACTAACTATGGACATGAAACTCATTCCAATGCGTACCAAACTCGATTTAGCCATTCTGTCTATTGGAAACAACTTTACAATGGATGTGGAGGATGCCATTATTGCTTCCGATTTTGTCGATTGTGATAAAGTACTCGGCGTGCATTTTGACACGTTTGGGTATATCGAAATCAATCACGATGAAGCCAAAAAGAAATTCTTTGATGCCAGCAAAGACTTGATGTTGCTGGATATCGGAGAAAGTATCAAATTATAAATCTTTTTTAAGCTTGTTTGAAGCGAATGGTATGCAAATTGTTGTAAACCCTATTCCTGCTGTCCGCGCTACACGGTAGCTCGCTTCCATCAGGGCTAATTAGTAATCGTATTGAATCAAATTACAATGTATAAGAAATTTTATCTCCTATTATCGGTATTGACTTTTGGTACCATTGCTGCACAATCCAAAGACGGGTATTGGGACAACATCAGAACGACCAACGAAACCGTCACTTTACGTGCAGGTGAAAAGAAAGTCGTGAAAACCGCCGATTTTCCTGAAGGAACGGCCGAAATCGTCTATAGAATTACACTTTTAGACGACAATCAAAAGTTGTCATCGAGTTTAGTTTCGGTGCTCAAAGCCATTCCAGATCCAACCGGAATCAGCCAAGGAACAGCTGGTGCGGTTTTTTTGCTGTCAACCATATCAGGCGATGACAAATGCAAGTATGCTATTTTTGCAGATGACAAGGAAGCTGATTTGTTTTTAACTACCGCCAAAAATGACAAAGCCTGCTTGGTTCAAGATACACCCATCAATAAAGAAGCACGTATTCTAAAATCGAAAGGGTCGGACTGTTTCAATTCCAAAATACAAAATCTATATTTTGCGTTTCAAAGCAATAATTGGGTGATGAATGAGAAAGTCATTCTTGAAGTCGTGCCTTGGGTGGATACTAAAGCCAGTCGTGGTTGGGATGTTGATGCTAAAAACGAAATCTTAGCCTTGAGCAAAACCCTTAAAGTGTATAAATCCTTAACAGGAAAAGACACCTTTTCTGCGGCTTTTTTAGAAAAACTATCTCAAAAATATACTTTTAAAGAGTTTTCTAACTTATTGCCTATCGAGAGAACTGCAGCCATAGAACAAGCTACCGATGACGCTTTGAAGAAAACAGGAGAAACCCAAAAATACTACAGTCTATTTAGAGATCGTGCTTACGCGGCCATCAATAAAGGTAATTTTGACGACGCCATAACCATCATACAATCGGAATTAATCGCTAAAAACAGAGCACAGTCTATTGATTACGCCACTTTGGGAAACTATTACATTTTATCCAAACAATACGACAAATCGGAAAAAACACTCAATGAGGCTATTGTCAAAGACCCTACCGACATCAACTTGCAATTGCAATTAGCACATTTGTACTTGTTTACAGACCGCATTTCGGAGGCTAAAGACATTCATAAAAAGTATAAAAATCAAAACGTCAATGCCAAAACCACTTGGATACAACAAACCAAAAAAGATTTTGAACTGTTCAAAAAATGCCGTTTACCAGAAGATAATTTAAAAAAAATCATGCGCATTTTAGAGTAGCCTTTGTTTTTTATGGAATAGGTACTGAGAATCTAAGGTTCTATGTGTCTTGGCTATCTTAGTCCCTCAGCACCTCAGTAACTAACAATTCAACAATTCAATCATGAAAGCCACCTACCAAAAATACCTCTTACACTTCAAACGCCCTTCAGGAACTTCTAGAGGTGTTATGAATGAAAAAGAAACGTGGTTCATTGTTCTTGAAGACAACGGAAAAAAGGGAATAGGTGAGTGTGGTATTCTTCGCGGACTCAGTGCAGACGACCGACCCGATTATGAGGAAAAATTGCAATGGACGTGTGCTAACATTCACCTGGGAAAAGACCAACTTTGGGAAGCACTTATAGCGTTTCCATCGATACAGTTTGGGGTAGAAATGGCATTCCAATCTTTGGCTTCAGAAAACCCATTTGTATTGTTTCCTTCCGCTTTTACACAAGGCACTCAAAACATCAACATCAATGGTTTGGTGTGGATGGGTGAAGCATCGTTTATGAAGCAACAAATAGAAGAAAAACTAGCTCAGGGCTTCAAGTGCATCAAACTCAAAATTGGAGCGATTGATTTCCAAAAAGAACTCGAATTAGTGCACTTTATTCGTCAAAATTTTGATGAAAATACTATCGAAATTAGGGTAGATGCAAACGGCGCTTTTGCTACAAATGAAGCTTTAGATAAATTGCATCAATTGGCTGGTTATAAATTACATAGTATTGAACAACCTATTGCTAAAAACAATACTGACACTATGGCAGAACTGTGTAAAAACACGCCTTTTCCTATTGCCTTAGACGAAGAGTTGATTGGTATCTTTTCAGTAGAAGAAAAAGAAGCGCTTTTGCAAAAAATTAAGCCGCAATACATTATTTTAAAACCTAGTTTTGTAGGTGGCTTTCGCGGCACAAAAGAGTGGATTGATTTAGCTAATAAATATCAAATTGGCTGGTGGATTACTTCTGCTTTAGAAAGTAATGTTGGGTTAAATGCGATTGCGCAATGGACTTTTTTACAGCAAAATTGGATGCCTCAAGGACTTGGAACCGGAGGTTTGTATACCAACAATTTTGACTGTCCATTGGAAGTTGTAAAAGGCGAATTGTGTTACAATAACAATCTTCAATGGAGCGTTGAAATTCTCTGAGAATTGCTCTCCTTTCATTAAATTTTTCGTAAATTTGAGTGTGAATTATAATACACACCTAATGCGCTATTCTTCATTAATTCCATTGACTTCTTTGTTGCTAGTATTTTCTTCGTGTTCTAAAAAAGCAACCGACGAATTCCAACTCAAACCAAGTTCCATCACCGAAAGTGTCTATACTTCGGGCGTTATTAAAGCCGAAAATCAATACACGGTTTATGCTACCGTAAGTGGCGTTTTGCAAAAAAGCCTCGTGCTTGTGGGGCAACCTATCAATCAAGGGCAGGCCTTGTTTCAAATTGAAAGCGATAAAGCCGCATTAAATACCGAAAACGCACGATTGGCTTACCAACTCAGTCAAGAAAGCAATCGCTACATTCAAGATAAAATTGCCGATATGGAAACCAAAGTCCAAGTGGCTAAAGATAAGTTGGCTTTAGATTTATCCGTTTACAACCGAAACAAAAATATTAAGCAATACAATGTCATTTCTGAAGTCGATTATGAGAAAGTGGAATTGGCTTATAAAAATTCCAAATCCAATTACGAATCGGCGCTAAAACAACTCTCTCAATTGAAAGCCCAATTGAAAAACGATCAAAACCGCAACAACATCAATCTGAAAATTAATGAAAAAGCGCAAGGTGATTTTACTGTAAAAAGTGCCTTTGCTGGCGAATTGTTTGATGTTTTGGTAAAAGACGGTACGTTGGTTACACCACAAACGCCTTTGGCCATAATAGGTAAAAAGAATGCGTATTTATTAGAATTGGATGTGGATGAAAACGATATGGTTCGTGTAGCACTTGGACAAAAAATAGTAGTGACCCTCGATAGTTACAAAGGAAGAACATTTGATGCGGTAGTAGACAAGATTTATCCCATCATGGACGAACGCTCTCGAACTTTTAAGATAGAAGCGCATTTCCTTCAAACACCAGCTAAGTTATACCCGAATCTTACTGCGGAAGCCAATATCGTAATCCAAACCAAGAAAAAAGTGTTGACCATTCCGAAAAGCTATTTGGTAGATAATACTTATGTGTTGGTCAATTCCGACGAAAAGCGTAAGGTTACCATAGGTTTGAACGATTATCAAAATGCCGAAATTCTGGATGGTTTGAAAGCTGGTGAAACCATATACAAACCGAAATAATGAACTTCAAACTCATTTTAAATATTGCTGTGCATTTGCTTCGGGCGCGACTCAAACAAAGTATTGTGGCGGCTGTGGGCGTTACATTTGGTATCGCAATGTTCATTACATTGGTCAGTTTTATGCATGGTTTAAACAACATGCTTGATAATTTGATGTTGAACAGAACTCCGCACGTACGTTTGTACAACGAAATCAAACCGTCCGACAAGCAACCCATTTCGGTTTCGGAAAACTATAAAAACGATGTCAATTTTGTGAGTTCGGTCAAACCAAAAGACAGAGGCAAGGCCATTTACAACAGTAAAGCCATCATTCATTATTTAAAACAAGACCCACGTATTATTGATGTGGCACCCAAAATTACGACACCTGTTTTTTTCAATTCAGGAACCATAGAGATTTCGGGCGTGGTCTATGGAGTAGAGGTAGCTGCTGAAGAAAAGCTGTTCCAATTGAGTGAATACATCATTGAAGGCAAGGTATCCGATTTGACCCAAAACAACAGCATTATTATTGGAAAAGGCTTGGCCGACAAAATGCTTTTGAAAAAAGGCGATGTCATCAAAATTACGACCGCCAAAGGCAATTTAGCGTCGATGAAGGTAGTAGGAATTACACAAATAGGCATTGCCGATTTAGACAATACGATGAGTTATACGTCGTTAGATACCGCACAAAAACTGTTGGGCGAACCTACCAATTATATTACCGATATTCAAATTAAGTTGCACGATATCAATTCGGCTCCGGCTTTAGCTAATGAATTCCGAACCCAATTTGATGTCGATGCTATTGATTATCAAACCTCCAATTCGCAGTTTGAAACCGGTAGTACTGTGAGAAGTATCATTTCCTATGCCGTGGGAATTGTATTGTTGATTGTAGCAGGATTTGGAATCTATAACATCCTCAACATGATGATTTTTGAGAAAATGGACAGCATTGCCATATTGAAGGCTACCGGATTTTCGGGTAATGATGTGAAATGGATTTTCATCGTGCTATCGATGGTAATCGGAATTACAGGTGGATTATTTGGATTGCTATTCGGATTTATTTTCACTTCAATTATTGACGTCATTCCGTTTAGTACGGCGGCTTTGCCTACCATTAAAACTTATCCAATTGATTACAATATTATTTATTATTTAATAGGAATCACTTTTGCCCTTTGTACAACATTCATTGCAGGATTATTTCCGGCATTAAAAGCAGGTAAGGTCGATCCAGTTGAAATTATTAGAGGAAAATAGATGAGCAATACAGTTTTAGAAACCAAAAACCTGTCCAAATATTTTTACGACCCTGTGAAGTTTCAGGTGTTGAAAGAAATCAACATGAGCATCAATCATGGCGAATTCGTTTCTATTGTTGGGAAATCGGGTTGTGGGAAATCTACGTTGTTGTACTTGCTCTCTACGATGGACACCGATTATGAAGGCGAATTGTACATTCACGACGAACTCATTACTGGGAAAACCGACAAAGATTTTGCTAAAATTAGAAATGAAAATATTGGTTTTGTATTCCAGTTTCACTACTTACTTTCTGAATACAATGTGTTGAAAAACGTGATGCTACCCGGAATGAAACTTGGCAAACTAACCGAAAAAGAAATCGAACACAACGCCATGGAACACTTGCGCACGCTAGACATGCACGAGCAAGCACTCAAAATGCCCAATCAGTTGAGTGGCGGTCAAAAGCAACGTGTCGCCATTGCAAGAGCCTTAATCAATAATCCGCTCATCATTATGGGCGATGAACCCACTGGGAATTTAGACCATAAAAACAGCGATATGGTGTTTGATATTTTTAATAAACTAACGGTAGAGCACCAACAAACGCTACTAATTGTGACCCATGACAACGATTTTGCTTCTCGAACCAACCGCATCATCACCATGGAAGACGGCAGAATTGTATAAAACTTATGATTTTAAACTTCGTACCTTGTACTTCAAACTTTGTACTTTACTTAACTACAATATCATATTTCATCAACAATCCCTTCAATCCTTCTGTCGAGAAGATAGCTTTTTTAATTTTGTTTTTCTCTGGGTCGAGCACATAATCATAACTGGTAGAAAAATCAGCTTTATTGGCCACGGTGTCGATAAAAACAGCGTGACGCAAATTGCAATTATCAAACAAAACTTCGGTTAAATCGCTTCCCATAAAGTCAATGGCTATCATGCTGCAATTGATGAATTGCATTTTTCGGAGTTTCAAGGCATAAAATTTGGCATAATCCAACAAACAATCTTTAAAATGAAACTCATAAATGACTTGGTCGGTCATGGCAAAATTGACGTTGGTAAAATCACATTTGGTAAAAAACACACCGCGCAACGACACATAGTTGATTTTGGTTTCTTTAAAATTACACTCCAAGAAATTGCAATCAATAAACGTCACCGTTTGAAATGTACAGTTTCTGAAATCGCAATTGTGGAAGGTACAATTCTCAAAATCTTTGAATTTGGTATTGGAATCATCAAATATTTGGTCGTGAAATTCTTGGTCTAAAATGTAATCTGCGTGCATGATGTTGTTTTGAAGGTGTAAAGCTAGTGAATTTTAGGTGGATTTGAATCACGTGCATAGGTGCTATGTCACGTATACTTTAACTTAACCGCAAAGTTCGCAAAGAAAAATCAAAGTTCGCAAGGTATATATCGAATCAACCTAGCGTCCGTTGCGACAAACTTAGTGTCCTTAACGGTTAACCCCCTAATTCTTAATTCCTAATTCATAATTGATAACTCCAATTCTTAACAATTGTTAATAAATTCTACCGAATTTAAGGCTATTAATCCTAACTGTTTTTTTCTAAAAATACTACATTTGATACCTACGAAAATAGACCACCATGAGAATTGAAACCGAACTAAAATTAGGATTTAAAGATGTAATGATCAGACCCAAACGTTCTACGCTCAACAGTAGAGCGCAAGTGTCGTTAGAACGCGATTTTAAGTTCAAGCACAGCACGGCAACTTGGACAGGTGTACCCATTATTGCAGCCAATATGGATACGGTGGGTACTTTTGAAATGGCTTTGGCTCTAGCTAAAGAAAAATTGTTTTCGTGTATTCACAAACATTACTCTGTAGCCCAATGGAATGAATTCATCCAAAACGCACCTAGCGATATTTGCCATTACATAGCCGTGAGTACGGGTACGGGCAAAGCCGATTCCAAGAAAGTAGCTGAAATCTTTGAAAGTAATCCGCAACTCCAGTTTTTATGCATTGATGTAGCCAATGGGTATTCTGAACATTTTGTGAATTTCTTGCGTCAAATGCGCAAACTTTTCCCAGATAAGGTCATCATTGCCGGCAATGTGGTAACTGGTGAAATGGTAGAAGAATTACTTCTAGAAGGCGCTGATATTGTGAAAGTAGGAATCGGACCAGGTTCGGTATGTACTACACGTGTGAAAACCGGAGTAGGCTATCCGCAATTGTCGGCGATTATTGAATGTGCCGATGCCGCACACGGATTAGGAGGTCACATCATTAGCGATGGTGGTTGTGCCACACCAGGTGATGTAGCTAAAGCTTTTGGAGCTGGTGCCGATTTTGTAATGTTGGGCGGAATGCTTGCTGGTCACGACGAAAGCGGTGGTGAACTCATTGAATTAAAGGGAGAAAAATACAAATTGTTTTACGGCATGAGTTCGGAAACTGCCATGAAAAAACATGTAGGTGGTGTAGCCGAATACCGTGCCAGCGAAGGCAAAACGGTGCAAGTACCCTACAAAGGTGCCGTAATTGAAACGCTACACGACATCTTGGGCGGCATTAGAAGTACTTGTACGTATGTGGGTGCTTCCAAACTCAAAGAACTTACTAAACGCACCACTTTCATTCGGGTATTGGAACAAGAGAACCGTATTTTTACCAAATAAAAAGCTCGTTTTTTAGTGGTATTTTTTCAGTAATCGGATGTTAATTTTAACACAAACTATCTTTTTGGAAATAGTGTTGTAAAACAAAGCTGTAATTTTGCACCACTACTAATTTATTAGTTTCAATCAAATATGGAGTCTGAAAATTCGTCATCAGTAGCTACTTCTGGTTTTTTTTATAAAAATCCCTCTCTAAAGATTAAAGAGTTTCGAGCATTTCTAGCTACACGATTGGGAATCATATTTGCCCTCAATATGCAATCGACCATCTTGTATTTTTGGGTGTACCAAATCACCAACAACAAGCTCTCTTTAGGTTTTGTGGGTTTGGCAGAAGTAATTCCTGCCATCGGATGTTCCTTGATAGCTGGGCATTATGTGGATCAAAATGAAAAGCGTAAAATGGTGCTTAAGTGTCTATCAGGGTATCTCATTACCGCCATTTGCTTGTTTGTGTTGGCTTTACCCTACATAGAAAAAAAACTATCGGTATCGATAGTAGTCGGACTTATTTATGCCTTAGTCTTTCTAGGTGGTATCCTGCGTTCGTTTTTTGCGCCTTCGATGTTTTCGTTATTCGGACTCATAGTGCCGCGAGAGCATTACCCCAATGCCACCAGTTGGAGCAGTATGTCGTGGCAAATGGGAGCCGTAATCGGACCTTTAGTGGCTGGTGGATTTATTGCGTTATTGGGAATCACCTCCGGACTTTTTGCTGTGATTTGTGTTTTCTTAATCCTCTTTTTTCCGTTGTTGTCGATCCAAGTCAAACCCATACTTAAAAAAGAAAAAGAGCCTATTTTGCAAAGTATTCGCGAAGGCTTAAAATTTGTAGTACGTACTCCAACCTTATTAGGCGCTCAATTATTAGATATGTTTTCGGTATTGTTTGGTGGTGCCGTGGCTTTATTGCCTGTCTATCAAAAAGAGATTTTGCACGTCAACGAAATGGGTTTTGGTATTTTGCGTGCAGCACCTGGAATTGGAGCCTTAGTTACCTTGGGCTTACTAGCTTTTTTACCACTCAAAACCCAACCGGGTAAAAAACTGTTTCTTTGTGTTACTGGTTTTGCCTTATCGATTATTGTATTCGGAATCTCAACCAACTTTTACCTGTCGTTCGCCATGCTCTTATTTTCAGGCATGTTTGATGCCGTGAGTGTAGTGATTCGAAGTACCATACTACAATTGGTTACCCCAGACGATATGCGTGGTAGGGTATCGGCAGTGAATACTATTTTTGTGAGTTCTTCTAACGAGTTTGGCGACTTTGAAAGCGGTGTTATGGCCAACTGGCTTGGAACCGTTAGAGCTGTGGTAACCGGTGGCGTTTTAACCCTTGGGGTGATTGCTTTTACTTATGCCAAAGTGCCCAAACTGCGCAATTTTTCTTTTGAAGATAAAAAAGACTAAGCTTTTTTGATTGCGACGGTTCTTTTAACTAAATATTAGTATTCGTTTTGTTGGGTACTTTCAGTAGAAATAGTAATTTTAGCTACTATGGAAAAGAATACAAAAAAAGGATTTTTCTTCAAAACCTACGAAGCGCCTTTTCAATCGCCATTTGACAAACTGTTTGAAATTTTCAAAGAGTTAATCACGCATACTTCAGGCGATTTTGACGAAGCCATCGACTGGTTGCGGCAGTTGGATGTAGAGTATAAACTTACAGACGAAAACTACACCATCGACGATTTTATTGAAGATTTAAAGAGAAAAGGCTACATCCGCGAAGAATTGAAAGACGACGGTACTTCTGGTACGGGCATAACTGCCAAAACCGAACGTGCCATCCGACAACAAGCCTTAGATCAGATTTTTGGCAATCTCAACAAATCGGGTAGTGGCAACCACAAAACAAAATATTCGGGCACTGGCGACGAACAAACAGGCGAATTCAGAGCCTATCATTTTGGTGATGGTTTAGACCGTGTTTCGCTTACCGAAAGTCTGCGCAATGCCCAAATCAACAATGGCGTAGACGAGTTTCACTTGACCGAAAACGATTTGGTGGTAGAAGACGCTCAATTCAAAGCCCAAATGAGTACCGTGTTGATGATCGACATCAGTCACAGTATGATTTTATATGGCGAAGACCGCATTACCCCAGCTAAAAAAGTAGCTATGGCCTTGGCCGAACTCATCACCACACGCTATCCTAAAGACACCATTGATATTTTAGTATTTGGAAACGATGCTTGGCCTATTGCGATCAAAGATTTGCCTTATCTAAAAGTAGGGCCGTACCACACCAATACGGTGGCTGGCTTGCAATTGGCAATGGACATGCTGCGCCGAAAACGCAATACCAACAAGCAAATCTTTATGATTACCGATGGCAAGCCGAGTTGTGTTCGCGAAAAAGACGGCAGTTATTACATGAATTCCAACGGCTTAGACGAGTACATTGTAGAACAGTGCTACAATCAAGCGGCGCAAGCTCGAAAATTACACATACCCATAACTACTTTTATGATTGCCAACGACCCGTATTTGCAAAAATTCGTCAATCGATTCACCGAAGCAAACCAAGGTAAGGCATTCTACACCGGATTGAAAGGCCTGGGCGAAATGATTTTTGAGGATTACGAGACGAATAGGAAGAAGAAGATAAAGTGATTAGTAAGTAGTCAATAGTGATTAGTCATTAGTAAATAACAATAAAAAAACACTTGCGAACTTAGCGTTAAACTTGGCGCTCTTTGCGGTTAAATAAAAACAAATGAAAATAGAAAACATACACACCCTAGGCGAATTAAAAAAGGCAGGTTATATTTCGAAAAGTATCAAAGACGAATTGCGAGACAACTTACGTACCAAAATCAAATCAGGGAAACCTGTTTTTGAAGGCGTACACGGATTTGAAAATACCGTGATACCCGAACTAGAACGTGCTATTTTATCGCGTCACAACATAAACTTACTAGGACTTCGTGGGCAAGCCAAAACACGCTTAGCCCGCAAAATGACCGAATTGTTAGACGAGTACATTCCGGTAGTAGACGGTTCCGAAATTAATGATGATCCACTACAACCGATATCGCGCTTTGCCAAAGATCTTATCACCGAAAAAGGCGATGCAACACCCATCAAATGGTTGCACCGCAGCGATCGTTTTTCTGAAAAATTAGCCACACCCGATGTAACGGTAGCCGACCTAATTGGTGACGTCGATCCGATTAAAGCGGCCAACCTTAAATTGTCGTATGCCGACGATAGGGTGATTCACTTTGGAATGATTCCAAGAGCCAACCGTTGCATTTTTGTCATCAACGAATTGCCCGATTTGCAAGCGCGCATTCAAGTGGCTTTGTTCAATATTTTGCAAGAAGGCGATATACAAATACGTGGCTTCAAACTGCGCATGCCACTAGACATGCAATTTGTGTTTACCGCCAATCCCGAAGATTACACCAACCGTGGTAGTATTGTTACGCCATTGAAAGACCGTATTGGTTCTCAAATTCTAACCCATTATCCCGAAACGGTAGCCATTGCCCGCACCATAACCCACCAAGAAGCCAAGTTAGACCAACAACAATCGGAAACCGTTTATGTGCCGTCGTTGGCCAAAGACTTGTTGGAACAAATTGGTTTTGAAGCCCGCGAGAGCGAATACATCGATGCCAAGAGTGGTGTGAGTGCGCGCATGAGCATCACCGCTTTTGAAAACTTAGTGAGTACTGCCGAACGCCGTGCCTTACTTTCGGGTGCCGATACCACAACCGTGCGTTTGTCTGATTTTATGGGTATTATTCCAGCCATTACGGGTAAAGTAGAATTGGTGTATGAAGGCGAACAAGAAGGCGCTGCCGTGGTTGCCCAACATTTAATTGGCGATGCTATTCATACGTTTTTCCCAGCCTTTTTTCCTAAAATAGAAAAGCTAGAGCGTGATGCCAGTGCGAGTCCGTATGCCAAATTATTGGAATGGTTCTTTGCCGAAACGGGTTTCGAATTGCTTGACGACGCTACCGATGACGCCTACAGAAAGCAACTGGATGCCATTCAACCACTTAATGATCTCATCCAAAAATACCAACCTGATACACCTCAAGAAGATCAGTATTTCTTAAAAGAGTTCTTGCTTTGGGGATTGGTGGAATACGACAAACTCAGTAAAGATAGAGTAGCAGTAGGGTATCAGTTTAAGGATTTGTATAGCAGTTACATTAATAAACTTTAAACTATAAACACCGAGAAAGCAGTTACCCCTGTTTTCTCGGTTTTTTTTAGTAAAATATAATAGCACCACCGTCATTTCGAGTGTTTTATAAAATGCGATTAGCTTTTTATAAAATGTATCGAAAACTGCTGAAAACCAAACTTCTCGAAACCATTTTACTCCATTGCATTGCGCAAAATCACTCGAAGTGACTTGATGATGAACATTTCGAGTGTACTATCTAGGTGACTGAAGCCCTTGATGCCATTACTACAATACCCCAATCTGAAATTCAACCAAATCCTTTTTCAATAAAAAATAACCACGGTGATTCAAATACTGAAAACTATGTAATGCTTCAAAAAACATTTTTAAAGAGGTTTCATAATACGATTGACCTCCAAAATAATTCCAGTCTTTTGAAAGGTACTTTTCAAAATTTTCTTTCATAGCATCGGTGATTTCATTTTGATACAACAAATTTTGCATCATTTCTTTAAGATAACCCTTTAAGGTTTGCTCATCGTTCAACAAAGCTTTAAAATTAGATTCAATAGTAGCAAAAGGAGTTTTAGTATTGGTAAACTGCAATCCGTTTATCAACTTTTCATATACTGCAAAATGGGCGTCATACCTTGCATCATAATTAAAAAAGCCTTCGTATTTTTCTTTTAAAACTGCTTCACTTCCTTTTTGCAGTGCCTTTTGATGAAAAAAGGCATATATATTTTTATCATTTTCAAGTATTGAGGCAACGACGTCTTTCAATTCAACATCATTTTTACTTTTCAATTCCAAGGCATCATTCCATTTATATTTTACCCCTGCATAATCAAACGTACGAATTTGTGTGTCGCCTTTACCAATCATTTCCAACAGATTTTGGTCTTGTTGCAACGCTATTTGTTGGTACACTAAATCAATTTTATCTTCACTATATAAATCTTCAAAAGTTAGGTTAGTTGTATTGGGAGCGAAATCTGCTACTGAAAATAGAATAGGATTTTTTATATCATAATAGCCATTATATTTTGGGTTGAAGGATTTGTCGTCATATTCTTTTTCATACTGCAATTTAAAATCCGATAAGGTAGCATTTACTCTAAGTTTAGGATAGTCTACAGCGGCAAATACAAAACGAGTCAATCGCTCTTGTAACGAGTCAATCGAATCAAATAACAAAGTTGCTGAATGGGTATTTACCGCAGGCTTAACCAGGTTTAATTGTTCTAATTTAGCAATTCGGTCTGCAGTAGAAGGATGTGAAGCCCATTGATTGTCTATATTTATTTTCGATTTTATAAATCGTCCATTGGTTTCAGACACCATCGGAATACCATTCACCAAAGGCAATTTGTCTTTGGTAGCTATGAATTGCAATACAAACGATTGTTCTTTAAAAATATTGGTACTCACTAATGAATCTTCAATTTTTGAATTGTAAAAATCGATGACTTCGTTATAACTTTTGTCGGCCAAATCCATACGCAACAACGATGTTTTTAACGGAATAGACCCTGTAACAGTTGCCGCTACTGCATCGGCATGAAACTCCATTTCTCTCGACAGTTCCATATAGCTGAGGTTTACAATGGTGTACATTTTTTTCAACACCCACTGAATTACGGTGGTTATTTTAATAGCAATGTTGGCAAAAAATACAAAATAATTACTAATTCTGGCCCACGATTTAATCAAATTGTGATACGACTCATTGTCATACAATATGTTAAAGATAACTTGGTTCACATTATACACATAACTGCCCACTTTCATACTCTTTTGCGAAAAGTGCCCAAATTCATGGGATAGAATAGCCTTTAACTCATCTTCAGTTAAGGTGGTTACCAATCCCATTCCGATGTGCAAATTTTTCTTAATTGGAAAAAACATACTCCAAAAACTAGAATTATAAAAAACACTGGCATTAACTTCTTGCGAGACATATACTTTTTTAGGAAAATGAGTACCTACTTCGTCTACAATACTTCTAATGAGCGCAAACAATCGCGGTTGGTCGGCTGCTGTGATTTCGATATAATTAGAAAGATCGACGGTGTGTTTTTTAAACAAAAACTTAATTAAAAACAGTAAAATCAATACACCAATACTAGCCAAACCCAATCCGATAATCAACGTATAAAACATGGGTTTTGCAACAATAATCATAAAACCACCAGTAATACAAAGTGCGGTCAACCCTAATGCCAACGATAATAAAAGAAGATAGACAACAATAAATAAGATAATGGTAAAAACGGCTTTGGTTGTTTTTTGTTTAAACGAGTCAGAAATTGGAATGTTCATTTACAATGCAAAATTAAATGGGTGATAGAGCGTACTATTCAAAGAAAATAAAAAACCCTAACATGACAAAAAAAATGGTAATTAAATTTGTTATGAAGGAGTTGTGGTTTGGAAGAGAAGCAAGGAGCAAGAAGCAAGAAGCAAGAGAAAAGAGAAAAGAGGAAAGAAGTTTTACTGAAAATCATATGGTAAGTATAGTATCATTTATAAAAGCTTCCTTATATCAAACATAGCATTCCTAACAGATTAAATCTTATCCACAAATACTACTCAGAACAATTGCATAATGCACTACGATGCAGCATCTTCATAAATACCCCGAATAGTTTTAGAAAACACCAAACCAATCAATAGTCCCGAAAAAAGCCCACCCAAATGAGCTGCATTATCCACGGCTCCAATCAATCCATAAACCAAATTAACACCCACAAAAATACCTGCAAAAGTTAATAACATTTTATTCTGAACTGGGTCGAACAGTTTTAATAAAGTTAACGACAAAATAAAACCATAGAGTCCAAAAATAGCACCAGAAGCACCTACACCCAAAGTGTTTTCATGCCAATAAATACTTGCAGTTGAAGACAATAGTCCACATACAAGATACAACGACAAGTAGCGCCATTTGCCCAGCCAACCTTCTAAAAACACACCAATAAAAAATAAGCTGACCATATTATTAAATAAATGCATAATACCACTGTGTAAGAACATTGCAGTAAACAATCGCCACCATTGTCCCTCTAAAACAGCATTTCGCACCACACCACCCCATTGGTAGAGTTCGGGATAATCAAATGAAATAAATCCAGCACCTACAAAAACCAATCCTATATAAACTGCTGTATTAACATAGAGTAGTAAAGGGGTTATCAAAAACTTCTCGTGAGGTAATATCCAAGCATAGCGTTTTTTCCATCCCTGTATTCGCAATCGATCGGCTTTTCTTTTTTCTTTAGTTAATTCAGCAGCAGATTTTAAAGAATAAGCCAATAGTAACAAACCAAATCCAGTCAAAGCAATACACGCCATTATGAAAACCCAAGACAATTTTTCACCATTTCGGTTTTCAAATCCTTCAGTAGCACCCTCTAAAAGTACTGTTTTACCCACATTAGATGCATAATAAGCCTCGTCTAAAGCTAATCGAAAATATTTGGTATCTCTAGTGTGTTCTATAGCTTCCAAATACGTGAAAGTGATGGGTGTTTTTTTATACTCTTCGTGAGTAGCATTGAGAAACTCAAGGTATTGTTTGTTTTTTTCGTCATCACTAAGGCGGTTGCTGATGCTTTTATAATAGCGTTTGCAAATCCAGTAGTTACAATAGTCTTTAAGCGTATCACTAGCTTGATTTTGAATAGGAGTGATGGTATAAATATAAAAATCAAGATTTTGGTCGTACTTGCCACTCGTTTGTATGCGTTTGTATACACTAGCACCCACTTTATCGAAATAATAGTTCGAAATAGTATAATATTTAGTTTTGGGAAACTTAGGCATATCAGTGACAACATTTAATGAGGTCAATTTACCTGTTGCTGTTGAGAGGTACATTTGAGCAATCACAGCTGGAACAGCGATTCCTGTTGTCATTATAAAATACAAAAAATCACTTCCTTTATCTGATTTAAACTTAAGAAGCTTAATCCGTTTTCTCATAAAAATCAAGACTACCAAAAAAGCACTTCCTGCTGGAATAAAAAACTCGACGGCCTCGTCGCTGAATGGCAACCAATCCAGCAAAATGATAAACACCCAATGCAACAAACTCCAACCCAATACCACACCCAGTAAGCAAAATAAATACGGTATAAATATTTTCTTAAATTTGATACTATATTCTTTCATGAAAAAATAGGACAATTAAATGTGGTACGAAGTAAAAGTGTTTGTTCTGAGGTTCTGAGGTGCTAAGTTACTAAGGTTCTGAGAACCTCATTCAATTCTCTAAAGCCGTATCAAGGTATACACATGTTTCAGTACTCCAACAGGTGTTTTAGAATCAAACGTGATTTCCGATTTAGCCAACAAACCCGTATCTGTGTCGATGGCATAAATACCGGTACCCGATTTGCTGAACATGCCGGTATCGTCAATATACTTTACTTTAGAAGTGGCAACCATCCGTTCGTTGTCATTGATGTGATCTACAGTATAGTCGCACACGATCTTATTGATGATGCCCTTTTCTTGTGCCGACACCGTGCTCCATGTACTTCCTTTTCGCAATTCGGTACTTGGCAATTCTGGAAAAAAGCTCTTAATTTCGTATGGCAAAGTAGCGCTCGGCGACACATCACTCACAAAAACCCCTTGCGGTGTCATTTCAAAACTGTGCGTGGCACCTTCTAGCGCCTTGTAGTCTTGATTCATTCCCAATTCGAGTTCGCTTTCGGGTTTGTCATAGCCCATGTGTTGCAACGTACCGTGAAAAAAGTAGTTGTTGTGCGCCACACTGTCAATAACAAACAGCACACTAATTTCTAATTTCTTCAACTCGCTCGATTTTCGAACGCTATACACCATCCGGATACTGTCGTGGGGTTTTAGATGGTAGGCTAGTTTTACAGCCGTTATCGCTGGTTTTTCAGGTGTTTTTTGCGAGCAAGCCGAAGCGCCACACAGCAACATCAGCAATAAAGACGATAGGAATAGTTGTTTAAGCACAGTAATTTTGGTTTAATTAATAGTGTTATTATTTTTTGGGCGTGTTGCCTCTGCCTTTACCTGGAGGGTTTCCTGTTGTACTCGGATACAGTGGGTTAGGCGTTACTTTGGGTTTTGTTGTATTGGGTTGAGGTGCTGGTTTTGATTTTGCCATGAGGTTACTATTTAAAAGATTACTATTTTGTTGTTAAGTGAAAGCAGAAACTAACCATGAAGATTACCTTTTTACAGGTAGTATAAAACGATAGGTTTTAAACGCACTGCCGTTTTTATAATTAAAAAGGATTTGATATTTTCCATTAACTAGTGCTTCTTCATCAACCGTGGTAGTGCATTGAATGCTGTTGGTATCAGTGGCATTTTCGTCAAATTGTATTCTGATGCCTCTTCCCACAATGGAGGTCTTTTTAATATCTATGTTTTTAAGAATAAACCGAAACTTGGTTTCTTTATACAATTCAATAGCCGTAGCCTTGTTCTCCAGTTCTAGGGTGATGGTTATTTGTTTGTCTTTAATGGTAAATGGGTCTAATTTCTGAGCAAAGCCAAGAGTGGTGCTGCAAAGTAATAGTATTAGCATATATACTTTCATAATTATTTTCTTCTAATTTCTTTAATAATTTTATTGGTTCTTCTATCGGCATATATTCTATTGAGTGCTGTTGCTGCCCATATAAAAGCAGGCACCCAACCAATAATAGTAATCTGTAAAATCAAACAAATGATTCCTGAAACTATTTTACCTTGAAGCATTAAGGAAAGCCATGGAAGAAAGAAAGCTAAAACGTATCTCATGAGTTTTTATTTTTAATATTATATTAGTCTTGAGTTATCATATAATGCCAAAATTCAGTTTCTTCATCAGTATTATAAATGGAAATTAAAAATCTATTATCTTTATTTACTAATTTATAATTATTTATTGATACTTGAAATTTTTGTAGTAAACTTTCTTTTTCTGATGCTGTAGATTGACAAATCATTAATTTATAGGTTGCATTCTTTGTTAGTAATTTATCAAAATCATACTTAATATCATTCCAATTAGGATACCACTCCGATTCCATAGCTAAAATTAATTGATAAGAAAAGAACCTAAAATCATATGAAATATTTATTTATATATTTTCTTCTCTAAAAGAAATTTCCTTATTAATTTCCACAATTTTATTTACCAAATAATTTCCAAAATCTTTTGTGATTTCTAACTTATCTGCTCCTTGCTGAAGTGAGCCATAAGAATTTAAACCGCTTGGGGTTGCTTTTAATTTTGTTTTATCTATAAAAACATCTCTTTCAGTAGAAATGTGAATATTATATATATTCCATTCATTTCCGTAAAAACGGGTTAAATTTTCTCCTTCAATATAAAAATGCCATCTATCTATTGGGTTAGCTGTAGTTTTTACTTTTGATATAACTTTAAAAATTGATAAAATTTTTTTTTGACCTACGGTGTATGCTATTAATATATCTCCAATCTTCACGCTTACTGGATTTTTTGCGAAAAATAAATCATGTGTATAGTTTGAAAATTTTTCTGTTGTTTTAATTTGATTTTTACTTGAGCCTATTGGTTTTAACCAAAAAGTAGATTTTATAGATAAATTAAGAGGATTAGATTTGATTTTTAAATCATCTACTAAATTTACAGTGTTAACAACTGTTTGTTTAGGTATAGGGTTTGAATTAAGTTTGGTTTCTAATTTTTTTAAAATAGTTTCAGTGATACGTTCTAGAACTATATTTGAAATTATATCTTTAGTAATTTCTTCAATTTTTATTTTATCATCAATTGCAATACCCCACTCATTATTTAATTTTAAACCGTTAGAAGTAAAATTAGCGGAAGTTATAATTGCATATATAAATTCATTGTCTTTTTTGAAAACATAAATTTTTCCGTGTAACGAATTATCAATTAATATTTCTATTTCAATTGATTTTCCAATTCCAAATTCATATAGATTCTTGAAAAAATTTATTTTGCATACTTGATCACTATAATCATTTCTTAATGTTGTAATTAGAGTGATTTTTTTTAAATGTTTATAGTTAGTAAGCTCAAAAAAATTGAATGATTTAGATAAAAAAGGACTGATAATAATTGCCTCATCCGAAACTTTAAATTTTTCTTTAAGTTTTGCTTCGTGATTATCTGTTGTCCTGTTGTTAATTATTATCATTTTATTTTTTATGTAATTATACAAAAAAATATTGCACTTTCGGAAATTAAAATCTTGATTGGTTTAGTTATTTGGAATCATTTCATACACATGAAATTGTTGTTATATTGCTTGCATAAATTATTAATAATTCAATAAAAAATAACATTATGAAAGAAACAATATTCAGAATCGAAATGCACTTGAAGATATTAGGTTTTTTTAATAAAATTAGGTAGTTTGACAATTAAGATTGAGACAGGTATTTTCACTTGATAGGCTCTGTGTCAATTATAATTTGATTGTATGTGACCAAACTAACTTACTGATTCGGGAGTGAAGAGTTTGATTCTCTTGTCTGTTGTAAAAAAAACCTCCTATTGGAGGCTTTTAAAATTTAATTAGCTTGTCTGAAATTATTTTCTATTATTTCAATCAAATCATCATCACTTAAAATATTCACATTTCTTCGTATTTCTACAAACAAATTTAATACGTCCTTATTTTCAAATTCAGTAAGGATTTTTTGAGAAACGGCTTTATTATTTATTCCCTTTTCTTTATTGTACTTATCAAATTCTTTTCTAGATAGTTTTTTTTCAGTATTTCCATCTTTTCCACGTATAACTTTTTTTAGTTCAATTGAATCTTTGAAGAAAAAATTAAATCCATATCTAATAAAAGAGTTGAAAGTTCCTGAAATACTTCCATAACTGGATACAATATCTTTTGGTATAAAAATCACTGGCTTACCATCAAAGGTTGGTAATTTAACAAATTTTGTTTCCCAGCTAATGTTACTAGAATTAAAAATTTTCTTCATTGTAAATGTGTGCATTGCTATACCATGTTTTAAACATTGCATCTGAGTGAAATCGATAAGTTTTGATTTAATTATACTAGTAACAATATCTGATATTCTATCAGGTCCAATATTCTCTATTCCAAAATAGATGCTATCAATCTCAAGATTACCTTTTAAGAAAGCTTTTCTTAAAAATTTAAGATTTTTAAACATCTCATTTTTTAATTCATCACCAACAGAATTTCCTTTTGGGATGTTTTTTGACATTCCTAAATGAGTAGCATTTGTTTCATGTAAACCTCCAAGTAATTTTGATAAATCTGAATCGTTTGTATTTATCAAGCTCTGAAATAAGTTTCTCATAAATACATCTATATCGTATTTCATTGACCTATGAAGGGATGAATTACCTAATATTATTTTATTATAATCTAGGAAAAGAGGATTATCTACTCCTAGGTATACATCCAGAAAATCAACGTTATGTTGTGTATAGCCTTGCGCATTAAGACCGAATTCGCGTATAATTTTAATCATCGTTTTTTTATTTTTACATATTATTTTTATTAGGGTTTTGAAGTTCGTAAGTCCCTGTAATATATAATAAATTAAATTTTAACATATTTTTAACATTGTTAATTTAATTTGATGATTATATTTGCACTCTGTAAAACGAATAAATACATCATCTGTATATATCTCATAAGCCGTTAGGTGATTAGCCTTTTGGATGACAAACAGACTTTTTTTTGTCAGATTTTTCTAAATCATCTATAATTTTATTAAGTTTAATGCGGTACAATTATTGTGCCAAATACTGTATCTGTAATTTTGACATATCATTATAAAAAAAAACAGTCAAAATGGCTGTTTTTTTTATGTCTGGGATTTTACATAATGTTTATATATCTTCTCCCTATAACGTCTCTCTCAAAACCTACTACAAGAACTGTTTATAATATATTTAGCTTTCATTTATATTTCTCCCAAAACCATTCCTCATCAATTCCATTTTTTCCAAGTTCCGTTTTTAATAAGTTCAATTCCTTTTCGGTATCTTCCCAAAGTTTCTTTTCCATCATTATAACTGTCCAGTACTCGCCGTAATTCAAGTATGGTTTTAAGTCTTTCGGACAATTCATCTCCTCCTTGTATATCTCTTTGGTTAATTCTCGTAATAATTTGAATTGTTTTTCCCTCATACTCACCTCGTATTCTTGACTCTTCTTCATTCTGAACTGCTCTAAAACTGTTGATTTCTGATTCAATATATTTTCGTTTTTGCTCAAAGCTTGTTTGTTCTTCTTTTTCATGCTGTTCAAATTCTGTTCTAAGTTTTTCTGAGTTTCTGAAAAAGTTTTCCTCAAATTCTCTGTCTTCTTCAATTGCTCTGATAATTCTTTGTTCTTCTGTTCTAGTAAATCCCGATTCGTAATCACATTCTGCCACTTCATCGTGATATCTTCTTTCATTACTTTCATATTCTCCTCGAAGTTGCTCTTCAATTCGTCGATATCTAGCTCTAATTTCTTTTTCAGCTGCACTAATATTGTGTCTGGACTCAAGTTGTTGGTTAATATGCTTTTGTTCTCCTTCAATCTCGCTTCTTTTTCTAAAATATCTTCTTTCCAAGTCATCTTTGTATTGTTGAAAATTGTCTCTTCTGTTGTCAAGTTCGCCTCTTCGATCTCCAAGTTCTGAATGTATTTCGCTTTCAATTCCAGCTTGTATTTCGTCCAATCTTGATTGATGCTCTCTTGTAGCTTTCTCAATTCTTGATATTTCTTGTTCAAAGAGGTGTTCAACTCTTCGGTACGATTGAGATGCCAAGCTTCGTTTAATTGAATGTATAATGTTATTAAGTTGCGCTCTTCTACATTTGTAAGATTCTTCAAAAAGCTTTCTTTGCTCTTCATCAATAAATGGAATTCCCTCTGAATCTCCAGAGGAAACTGGTACGTATTCGGCGTTGGATTCGATTTCATTGTATGTCCATTTTACTTTTGATATACTACTTATACTTTTTTCTAACTCGGCTTCGGGTAGTTTAGGAACTATGATTTGAACGGTATTAATGCCTAAACGTTGCAATTTATTTAGCTTATCTACATCGGGTTTATGAGTAACAACAAATTCTAAAAATAGAATTGGCTTATCATGTTCATCATAAAAAACGGCATCGGGTCGTATCCATAAATAGCGTTCATCAGCTTTGGCATTTTTACCACTATGAATAGTGCCGTCTTCATCTTCAAAGAATGTTACCTCTCTATCCACTCGATGAGCAACTATTGTTTTAGCTTCTTGTAATAGTATTGGAATTCCTTCTTCACCTTTTGGTGGATATTTATAAACTGCAGGTACTTTTATTTGTTTAGTTCGCATAAAATAGAAATACGCTAACCGTTCTCTATATTCTTTACTGGCATGAACACATTCAATTTTACTTTTATCAATATCTTTAATGTGATGTCTAAAATGTTGCTTTCTAATATTTCCCTTAACTGCAACCATTTCTTTATTACAACCCATACAATAATAGCCATTCAAGCCACTTATAGCTTGGGAAATATGGATTGGGTTGTCTTTTACATCATTTGCCCAATCGTTGTCTGGCTCTAGACTTTTGTTCATGACTGATATTAAACTTCTTTAATTAATTCAAAGTATAAGTCATATTCATATTTCTTTATTTCTTTAGTTGTATGAATAAATGCTAACTTTGCTATTCTTGATTTACTTTTATTTAACTGCTTTTTTAATTCTTCATTTTTATCTGATGAGATTGCAAAAACAAAATTTATTTTATTATTCTCACTGTTAAATAAATTTTTAAAATCTGCAAATGATATTGTCACCCTTTTTTTATCTTTGATTATTACAATATCATTAGTTTTGTATTGATTAGTTTTTATTTTTAAGTAATATTCTCCTAATAATTGATCATTTAAATTATATCGAAGAGTTCTAGCTGCATTTAATACTTGTGAAGATAAAACTCTTAAATCTCTATCTATACCTCTTTTAACGTGAATAAGAAAAATGTTGTTTTTTTCAATTTTAATTAAATCAGCTAATTCAATATTCTTATAAAAACATTTATCGGCTACGATAAAATTTTCTTCTTTACTATGTTTTGAATTAAAATCTCCTTCATAATATCCCATTTTACCCTTAAAACTAGATTTTTTCCAACTATTCAACATGTGTTTTGAATTATTTGAAAAATCTATATTTTTAATTTGGTTATCCAAATATTGATCTAAATTCTTTTCAAACGTATACCATTCACCGTCAATTTTAAAATAATTTTTTTCTTCATATTGTATTTCAGCATTAATCCAATCATAAATATTACTTTCAACTATATTTTCAGGATCATTATTGAGCTCTAGTATAAGATTTAATAATTCAATACTTTTTTTAAAATCTTCAAATGAGTCTAAAGATAATTGGTCTTTAAAGTTTTCAAAAACATTTAGAAAACTCATAGATTTTATTGATTCAGTTTCAAATAGTAATTCGCCATCTTCGACAATTATAGAAAGTTTTGTTGCGTTTAAATATTTTTTTAAATCTTTAAAGAAAAAATCAACTTTATTATTAGTAGATTTTAAACTTTCATAACATGTCTCTATTACTTTATCTTCGAGTTTACTCTTTATGGATATAAGTTTTGAATGGTTTATTCTAGTAAAATGATTTAAAGAAATTTTATTTTTAGTGTTGGTAGTAATTAGAAGTTGATTGATTTTTTCAATTCTTTTAATTAATTCAACAATATTAAAAGATGATGTTACTTCTATTGAGTTACTTACATTAATAGAAGCATTACTGAAGTTTTTTTTCTTTTTCTGAATCCCTAATTTTTCAAAATCATCTTCTGAAATTTCAGCAATTATTTCATTATATATTTTTCCAAAATTATCATCATAGCTTAATACAAATTCTCCTTTAAAATTTCTTTGAGTTAAAAACTCTTCACCAAAAAACTTTCTTTCAGTAAGTCCTTTTATTGAGGTAAGGTTTTGTTTTAATAAACATGAAATAACGTTTAACCCAAAATCATTTTCAACGAATTGACTAACAGCTGCAAACCCATAATAACCTCTACTTAAAACATATATATGTTTTGAATTATATAAAAACAATAAAAAAGAAGAGTTAATTGATAAGAGTTCATCATTAGAATCTTCAGTAATTGCATTTAGAAAAAAAATCCAGTCAGGTTGTTTTTTTAAATCAGAAACTAAAGTGTAAAGTTTAAATTTAAAAGCATATTTTGATTGTAAATCTTTACGAATTAATTTTTCAGTAAAAATATTTGATTCATTAGTGTTATATATGCTTATTATCTGATTTATCTTTTCTAAAGGATTTGCTTTTCCATTAATAATTAAATCTTTAATTTTATATAACTTACCATTTGTTTTATCTTTCATTGCTATAAAAATTTAACCATTCTTAACAATTTTTATTTACTATTTATTCAATCCAAACAACTTAAAAATAAAGCAATCTTTTTAATTCTTATTTATACTCAACTTTTTTAGCTTTAAACTTTGGATTATTAGGATTCAATTGGTTAGCAGTATTATCAATATTTTGTTTACGAGTACTACTTGTTCCCGATGTTCCCGAATTATTATTTGAAATATCTGCAACGTGGTTTTTTACTTTTTTCATTTGATAAATATTTTAAGTTAATTTTTCTATATCAGTTAATTACTAAGTTAAAACACACTCAAAAAAACCAATAACCTTTAAATCAACCAACTCGTCTTGACTTAATTCAATGTCAGCATATTCTAAATTATGGGATAGAGGTTTTAATATTATTGATTCATGACTCCATGATTCATTTTCAATATTTTTCTTACTTCGATATTCTTTTATCGTATAGCCAGAACCAAAATCAGAATCTTGTATATTGCTGTGTTCAACCAATACAATTTTACCATCTCTCGAACCTCCTGAATATTTTCTAAATAAACAGATTGAACCATTGGGTATAATTTTATTCATTGATTCACCAATCACTTTACAAGCAAATAAATCAGTAGATGGTTTGTATCTTTCTGGTAATGCAATCCAATCACAATCTTGAGCCGTTTGTAATTCACTAAATCCTCCTGCAGCCACTTTTATATCAAACAAAGGAATGCTATTAACATAGGGCATGACTTCGTTTTGAGGCAAAAAGTTTATTGTTTTTTCTTCTTTATTTTTTGGTATGAATTGAGAAAGGTATTCTCTTAAATTTTTATCACAAGCATAAATATAAGTTCCTTTGATGCCTCTCAGCATAATGGTTTTATATATATTTATAATAAAATCTTTTAGCTCTTCTGGATCATTAATAGATTGCTTTCCATTTTTATCAAAATAGTTTTCCTTAATGATAACTATTTCATTTTTTGTTTTGTCATAAGTAATTTCATTCCCAAAAATAATTCCTGCATAATTCAAATCATAGCCTTGAGTAGTATGTATACAACCAACTTCATTAACTGAGTTTGGAGAGTTTACCCAATCATTTGCTACACTGTTCCATTTCAATTCAACACCATCAATTTTTATATCAAACAGCTCTTTGTTTTTATTCGAAATCCATTGCCAAGAATAGCCTGCAACTAATCGTGAAAGTCCATTTTCTTTATCTCTTAATTTAATTTCGCTTACTAATTCATCAATAGAATCAAAGAGTACAAACTCATACTCTTTAGAATTAAATATTTTTGATGTTGAATCTAATTTGCAATGTAAAAGATTATTGATGTATTGTACATAATCATTTCCTCCACGAACTCTAAATTGAGATTTTAAGTATTCCATTTTAGTTAATGGACTAGCCTTCAATTTATCAAAATCTTCTTTTTTAGTGTCGGAAGGTTTTATGGATTGATTTTCATCATAAAACAAGATGGAAGATTCAGATTGTTTAACAATCCAATCCAACTCACTACAATTCATTTTGTCTAACCCCAATTTATTACATGCAGTATCAAAAGCACCATAATAGGCTCCCAAATTAACTCGACGTCTCAATCTGTGAGACTCATCAACGACAAGAATATCAAAAGTAGAATTAGAAACTTCTGCAGGTCCAATAACCATGTTTGCATTTAATCCTTTAATATTTTTGAATACTTTTTTTAAGGTATTTCTAAATGATGACATTGGAACTACTAATGCCATTTTTGGGTTTGGATATTTTTCTTTTAATTCATATACAATTTGCATGAATTCTAATTCATCATTTCCAAACTCTTCAAAATTAAAATCCTCATTATTCGTGTTTAGTAATTTGAATAAAAATATAGCTAAAATAGTCTTGCCAGTTCCTGCACCACCTTCTACAATAATGTTTTTAAACGTATTGTCTAAAAGGTTTTTCATAATAACCAATAGACCGTTTTTTTGCTCTGAAGTTAAAGTTTTATAAGGTGAATATTTAAATAAATCGGAATTATCGATAAAATCAATGGGATGTTTTGCAATACCTTCAGCTCTTAAATTATCCCATATTGACTTGAAAATATCCCAATAAATCTCTTTTTTTTGATAATAATTGTGATTGGCTAATCCTACATTGCCATTGATTAATTTAAATTGTCCATCACCTGAAATGTATTTTATTAAATTTGATTCAATGTCAAGCGTAGCTGATTTGTTAAACTTTTCACTCATGATTAAATGTAGAGCAGTAAGTTTATTTTTTTTATTATTCTTTAAATGGCTTGTCATCCTTGCATAAGCATCAGTTGTTTCTCCAACATAGGCTTCTTTATTAACGCCATCACTTATAATGTAAACTATAGGCCATAAATCTTTTGCATAATGAATATTTTGAAATTCATGGAATAAATTATAATCGAAATCAAATCTTTCAATTGAAAACAAAGGATTTAATTTCATAATTCATCATATTTTTTTGCAGTTCCTTTAGCTTTATCAACTGGATATTTTTCTGCATTTTTTTTCACTTTATCTAATACTATTTTAAAGATATCTAAATTGTGTTTTTCTGCTAAAAGAAAAGAAAATGATAAGATATCTGCTAATTCTTCCTTTATTTTGTCTGTATTAACGTTTTCAACTTCATCATTTTTTTTCCATAAAAAGATTTCGTTAAGTTCTGCGGCTTCTATTGATATGGCTAAAGCTAAATTCTTTGAATCGTGAAATTGTTCCCAATCTCTTTCATCTCTAAACTTGATTAATTCCTTAATAACTTCGTTGTATTTTTCCATAAGGATTTATTTTATTCCCAAACTTACCAATAATCTCCCACACTAAAAAATTATTTCACTAGGAAAAACCCTAAAAGAAATTTCCTACTTTTTGTTTTAGGGTATTTAGTGAAAAAGCATTCTTTTTTTACCTAAAAAACTCCCAAGCACAACACTTGGGAGTTACAGTAGAACGGTGGTTTCGCAACCCACTATTCAGTTTAGGCAATCACCACGGCACCCAGGTACTGGCTCGTGGCATACAGTTTGTCATCTGCCGCTACAAAGGCAGCCCACACCTGTACCGTAAGCCCAGATAAATAGGCGGGTACAATAAGGTTGGCGGTGCTGTGGCTGCGGGTACCTGCATTGAGCGCATAGACCGTGGTTTTGGTGGTTTCTTCATAGACTACGAGCACCAGTTTGTCGGTAGCTGTGGCGTTGCCCTGTCCGCTGTTGTCGGTCCAGGCAAAGTCAATACTTTCGGGTGCACCAGCCGTAGCCGTCATGGCATCAAAGCCCAGCAGGTCGCCACGGCTTATCAACACCTTGTTGAAGTTCCACACCAAGTTGGGTGCTATATAGCTCACCGCTTCTTTTAGCAGGTACGACATGGCTTGGTTGCGTCGGGTTTTATCGCCTTTGTTGTTGCCAAAATACTGGCTCACTATGCTGTTGATGGGCGTAATGAATTCGGTTACCATAGCAAACTTATCGCGTTGTTGCAGTTGCAGGGCAGTGGCTGCCCGATTGGTTTTGCGTGGTAAACTGCGCATGATGTCTTTTCCGCGCCACGTGGCGCCTACTACTGGTCCGATTTTTCCGGAGAAGGCACCCAAGATGCCTTTGTTGTATGTTCCCATAATTTATTTTTTTAAAATTAAACGGTTATTTATCAGTGGTGTAGCGGCGCGCACTCAATCTACAATCCAAAGATAGCAAAGTCAGGTGCATAACAATGCGTAAGGTGTTGCTGTGCAATGATTTAAACGGTTTTGAAATAAAATAGTAGGGTTTGAATGCTTTTGAAATGGTTTGAACCCATTTGAACCCCTTTGACTACCAAAAGGCCCAACAGTAGTGGTTTGGTTCGTATTTCGTTCGTAATTGGCTCGTAAACGCTTCGTAATTACTGCGGTGCGCTCGGAGGAACTGCGAACGAAATAGGAGTGAAGTATAGATTAAATACCAAGAAAGCATTGATATTACAGGGATTGTGTGGGTTGTGGTAACACAATAAACAGCGCACCACCACCAGGCTGATGGCGTGATATCCATAGCCTGTGATGTGCCATAAGTAGTATGTCATAAAAAGCTTATAAGCCTATAAATGCTATAAGGCAGGTTTATGAAACTTGGCACTTATAACAAATGCGCGTTGACTATTTTTTGCGTCAGCGATTTCGAAAAAAAACTTTCGGGATAGACTAACTTGTTGCCCACCACGCGGTACGGAATTTTGTTCTCTTTGCGGTACCGCCACAGGGTACTGTCGCTGATGTTGAGTAGTTTTTTAACATCGTGAGCATCCAACCATTTTTCTTTTTTGTCGGATTGTTGTAGGGCAAGTACGGTTTGCTCTAATTCTAAAATGCGCTGGTAAAGCTCTTTTTTCTTGTGTTTCATGGCGAATAGGTTTTTGGTTTTTAGGTGTACAGGTTCTAAGATTCTAAGGTTCTAAGATTCTAAGGTTCTAAGGTTCTCAGTATCTCAGTATCTTAGTACCTTAGTATCTCAGTATCTCAGTGCCTCAGAACCTTAGTACCTCAGCACCTTTTTAATACACAAACAACTTATTATAAAATCATCATATTTTTTCATAACGTTGCACTGCTTGGTTTTAGTATTTTGAATGGCTTAAAACCACTCGAAGTGACGCTGGTTGGATGCTTCTCGATACAATTTTACTTTATTGCATTACGTAAAATCACTCGAAGAGACGCTGGGGTTGATGCTTCTCGATACAATTTTACTCCATTGCATTACGTAAAATCACTCGAAGAGACGTGTTAGAACATCATTTTCACTATTTAAAACCACCGTCATTTCGAGTGATTTTTACAAATGAAAACGCTAGTTTTTGTTTGTAAAAATAGTATCGAGAACTATAAAGCACAAATTTTATATTTTTGTATCATGCAGCAATCCTATGTTTACATTTTAAAATGTTCAGATAATAGTTATTATACTGGAGTTACAAGTAAGTTAGAACAGAGAATGTTTCAACATCATACTGCATTTTATCCTGACTGTTATACTGCAACTAGGAGACCAGTTGAATTGGTTTTCTATGCTGAATTTACAGATATTTCTTTGGCTATTGAAAAAGAAAAGCAAATAAAGAAATGGTCTAAAGCAAAAAAAGAAGCTCTGATTAATGGAGATTATGATTCTTTACCAAATTTGGCAAAAAAAGATTTTAATATATAAATGCTTCTCGATACGATTTTACTCCATTGCATTACGCAAAATCACTCGAAGTGACGCGTTGGAAGAACATTTTAACTATCTAGCACTACCGTCATTTCGAGTGATTTTTATAAATGAAAACGCTAGTTTTTGTTTATAAAAATAGTATCGAGAACTACTGAAAACAATCTTCTCAAAACCATTTTACTCCATTGCATTACGCAAAACCACTCGAAGTGACGTGTTTAAAGAACATTTTGACTATCTAGTACCACCGTCATTTCGAGTGATTTTTATAAATGAAAACGCTAGTTTTTGTTTATAAAAATAGTATCGAGAACTACTGAAAACAAAACCTTCTCGAAACCATTTTACTTCATTGCATTGCGTAAAACCACTCGAAGTGACGTGTTAAAAACAATTAATTATCTTAGTGTCTTAGGGACTTTTAGAGCTAATGAATAAGCAAGAAGCAAGAGGATAGATAGGAGAATTAATTAGTCTAAAGTTCTAGGAGTTTGAGTTTCTCAGCACCTTTGTATCTCAGCACCTTTGTACCTTTTTACCTCAGCAACTTAGCACCTTAGAGCCTTAGCACTTCATCACTCCAAGACTTGTGCAACCGCATCTCGGTAGTCGTTGTTTTCAGTGATGCCGTTGTGAGTTTGCCCTTGTAATGAAATGAGTGTGACGTTGGTTTTGTTTTCGCGCTGCAGTTGTACCGAAGAAGTATACGGTATAACTTCGTCACTTGTGCCATGAAAAATCACCACAGGCATTTGGCATTGTTTTACATAGACGTTGGTTGCCAGTTTGTATTTTAAAACCCACGATGGTATGAACGGAAGGATTTGGTGTGCTAAGTCGGTCATGCTGTAATAGGGCGCTTGCAAGATTAAAAGTTTAGGTTTGTTGGTTGCTGCCAATTGTGCTGCCATACCTGTTCCGATGGAATAGCCCAAAACGGTAATGTTTTTTTCGGGATAGCGTTTTTTCATCTCGTTGTACGCCATTTGATTGTCGGCATAGAGTTGGTTTTCATTGGCGATTGTACCACCACTTTTACCATACCCGCGATAGTCCAACAGAAACACATCATAGTGTAAAGCGTTATATAAAGCAGCCACATCGCCCCAAGAAGCCAGATTTCCGGCATTGCCGTGCAAGTAAAAAATCAATCCTTTAGGTTGAGGTGTTGTGAATAAAAGTCCGTTAAGTGTCGTTCCGTCTTTGGTAGTTAGGTTGAGTTCTTGGGTATGGGAACCAAATCCATAGACATAGTTTTGATTTAGTTTATTGGGTAAGAAAAGCAATTTCTCTTGATTGAAATACAAAACCCCACACAAGAGTAGGTAGAGCGCTAGCACTCCGAATATCAATTTGTATACTCGTTTTTTGACACTGGGTGAAACAGTCATGATAAAATATTTTTAGGGTATGCACAAATGTAGTGACTTTTCCAAGAGCTGGTTGTTCTAAATTTGTAAGGCTCTAAATCACTTTTAATTAGGTCGTATTGGGTTTTAAACCACTTCCTCAGTTTTCCCACAATTGTATTTGATCGATGTGATGGATTTGGATGCGCGATACCATAGTTTTTTATTGAAGTAAATTTTGTATTGGTCTCCAAAAGAAATCTTCTGCTGATTGATGTGGATAATCATTATAAGTTTGGCTTATTTTATTTTGACACTCAGAATATATCTACAAGTCTATTATTTAATTTTGGTATAAATGATAATAGACGGTTGGGTTGCTTCTCTGTTCATGCCGTTAGGTTCTAATACCAAAACTTCCATTTTGGCTACATTCTTGGGGTCAATTAGGAATTCGTCGGCGTTTTCAATCAGTAAATCGTTGACCATCACATTAATGTTCTTGGCATTTTTGAGTGCTTCATTTTGGGCTTTTATTCGGGCCACAAACTCGGTTAGACTTATAGAAGCCGTTTTGTTTTTATTGGTTTCTGAAACCAAATTTTGAGAAGAAGCACCTATCGAAACTAAGATAAAAAGAAGCGAGACTATTTTTTTCATGACCAATAAACGAGACAAATTAGATTTTCTTCACCAACAATGCCGTGTCAGTTATTGGGTAATAACCAGACCAGCATTCACAAATGTAAAAATTAGTTTCTAAAATAGGCTTGTGCAACAGAAATAATTTTAACACTAATAGTATTTTACTAATGATTTCCTTTTGCGTTTGCCAAAATGCTCTGAAGCGTTCTATTTAACGTATCATTGGAAGTTATTTTTTTGCAATTTCAAATACAATTACAATACTTTCTTCCAGCTATATTTCTTCAATTTCAAACGAGTCAAATGAGGTTTTCGGACCAGCACTAGTAGGTGCATCTGCTTTAATATTTGGCATACCCAATTTCATATTAGTTACTCCAAGAATTTCTCCAAATTCTTTAGAAACGTGTTTTACAGTTCCCAATTTCAGGTCTAAGGCAGCAGCGATGTTTTCGGCATTGTATTTGGCATCAGTAATGGCGAGTTGTAGTAATTTTTTGCGCGATTCTTTTTCAAGATCTACTGATAAATAAGAATCAAAGGCAACTTCTAGATCGGTAAAGTTTCCATTTTGAAGTTCTTGGTAAAATTGATTGATGACTTTATTGTCAATTTTGAATTCAATGACCAAGGTATTTGTAGCTGTAAACGACTTCGAATTATTAGAATACTTGTTTTCATTCGAAATTTTATAAGTAGAAATTTTGATTTGAGAAGGAGTAAAGCCTATTTTGGCTAGCAATAGTTTGATTTTTTCAATCTCTTCGTTCAGTTCTTTGATGGCATCTTTTTCAATTTCATTTTCTTTTAGAACTGTAATTTCAAATCGAGCGATATCGGGTTTAATTTTAGATTTGGCACTTCCAGATGAAGTAATTTCATTTGAATTTGTAGTTTGAGCATTTGTTGCAGCTGCTGCAAAGAGTAATAGTGTAATAAAAAGTATACGCTTCATGGTGGTTTGAATTTGGTTACTACTGAAATACTAATGATTAGTTTAGGGGATAATGTACCACTCCTAACTTATCTTATAACCTAATTTTTAGTTAAATAGTATAGCTCTAATGCAAATTATACAGATTGAATAAGTCTGAATAGCTTTATAATAGTTATATTTATGATTTTTCATTTATGGCATCATTTGATATTATCATTGCACGAACCACCACCAACTCGGCGGTTAGATTGAATACATTTCTGGGAGAAGGTACAGTAGTGTTGCGTTCTTTTGAAATCTACGGTGATTATCAATCGCCAACCACCTTCAAAATTATAATCGACCATCAAGATACAGTAGAAGAACAACTTATAACGTTACGTATTGATGCTCAAAACAAGTGTTATGTGCCTCATTATGTTGGGAAAAGAATTAGCGCTATTGATAGTAGTATAAAAATTATTGGATGGACAGATTGTGAAACAATTGAAAAAGATGCCATTAGTTATGCCATCAATTTTGAAAATAATGAGGGTGATGCAGCAGGCGATGGACTTCCAAACGATAGTGTTTTTAAAAAATCACCAACTACAATAGAACAAGAGATTTCATCTTTTTTAATACAGGATTAACTTCGTTGTTCCACAATATGCTCCTCCCGAGACTTCGGGAGTGGAAATAAAAAGCCTTTTTCAATCAGAGATTTTGTTTTTAGTACTACTGGATTAACTTCGTTGTTCCAGAAAAGCTCCATAGTGGAAATGAAAAGCCTTTTTTTCAATCAGAGATTGAAAAAACTTTTTTGTATGCCTTTTTAATTTACTGAGCGAGCTCAGCATTAAAAAGTCATACAAAAAAAGCCCTGACTTTCGTCAGAGCTTTTCATTCTTAAGTGACCTCGACTGGAATATCATGGTCACACTAGTATAAAATAAATAATATCTTTATATATGTGTTTTCATGACAAAATGTAAACTTAATATAATTTTAAGTTGTTTTATGTGTGTATAGATATATTAGATGTTGTGCAAATGTTGAGCAAAATATTATGACTTTTAAGTATTTTCCAATAAATAACTTAATAAATATATTCAAATCTTTTAACGAAAACATTATAATATATATACTGACTAAGTTTTCTAAATAAACCTCAAGTATAGCAGTAACTTAAAATATATCGATGAGGGGTTTTTCTTTTTTGATGTTTAAAAATATTATAAAATAAATTTTGTTTTTGTTATAATTTTTAATATATTTGCGCAACATCAATTATAAAAAAAGCCCATTATGGCGAACGGGCAAATTAAAATGAGGAATAATATGAATGGAACAATTAGAAACACTGATCAGAGTGTTATGGTTAATCGTTACCGCAAAGGTAATGAAACTGAATCGGAAAAACAAATTTATGAGCCGATTTATAAAGATATAGCAAATCCAGAGGCTGTTAAGGCGGAAATTGGAGACGTTATAAAGGTGTTTAATGAGATAATTAGAATTGCAAAGAGGCAAGTAGATGACAGAAAAGCTGAAAACATTGTCAAATACAGTCAGCGTGCATTTTATTCTCAAGATTTAAATGCAACTATTAAAGAACAAATAATCAGAAGAATAGATTCTGATCCTGTTTTTAATAGTAAAGTTAGAATTAGGAAGAATTCAGGTTCAGTTTATTTTATTATTAAGGATAAGTATATTTTGTATGTTAAGAGATTATATGGGAAACAAAATAAACCAAATAGTTATCCAACACCAAATAGTAATAAACTTTTTAATGGAACATTATTTCCTGGATTAAAAGAGCACATTCCTGTTTTGTTTATTGGTCCGAATCTTGGTAATATAAATGAAACAGATGCATTTGTTACATCTTTAATTAGTAGAAATGTAATAAATTGGAGTTTGTTGAGTAATGATTTGTTCAGTGAAACAGTTGTTAAACAATTAATCACTCCAAAAGCTGAGGAATTAGAAAAAGAAGTTGTTAAATTAAAAAAAGGTTTGGAGAGACCAAATCAAGAACAAGTAAATAAATAATAATTAAAATCCGTTCGCCATTTGGATTTTTTATTTTTACAAAATAGATTTATTCATCAATAAAAAAAAACAACAACTCACAACAATAAGTGATATGAATACAATCAACATTGAAAGAATCAAGTTAGCTAGAGAAAGTAGAGGGTATTCGCAATCTACGTTAGCTAAAGAAATGAAATCAGCGTCACAAGTTTTATTGTCCAAAATTGAAAAAGGATTATCCAATGTGACTGAAGATGTATTTTCAGAGTTAAGCTTAATACTAGGCTATCCAAAAGAGTTTTTTTATAAAAAACACGATGTTTATCCTTTAAAACATTTTTATTTTAGAAAAAACTTAGGAACTAGTATGTCAAAAGCTAGGTTTTTAGAATCTCAAATTAACATACTTTCGGGTAATATCTGTGATTTACTTGACGCTGTTGAAATAGAGATAGATTTACCATTTACAGATATACATAAATCAGGATTGTCTCCTGAACAGATGGCGGATAGAGTAAGAGATTATTTTAAATTGCCAAAAGGTCCAATAAAAGATTTAATAAAAGTAGTTGAAGGACAAGGTATTATTATTCATTTATTTGATTTCAATTCTGATATAAAAATTTCTGGTGTTAGTTTTATTACACCAGTTGGTATTCCTGTTATGATTATTAATAAGAATATGCCAAATTCTAGAATTGTATTTACAATTGCGCACGAGTTAGGTCATATTCTAATGCATTTTAAAGGTGGAATAATTAGTGAAGAAAGAAATGTTGAAAATGAAGCAGATAGATTTGCATCTAGTTTCTTAATGCCAAGTAATGAAATAAAATCAAGTTTATATTATTTAACAGATGAGAAACTTGGAGATTTAAAGCGTTATTGGAAGGTTTCAATACAAGCACTTTTATTTAAATCTAAAGATTTAGGTACTTTAACTCAAGATCAATATAGAAGATGGGTAACAAAGATTAGTTATTATGGTTGGAGAAAACAAGAGCCTTTAGAATTTGAGATTTCTGAGCCCAAATTATTGTATAAAATGTTAAAGCTTCATTTTAATGAATTACAATATACAAAAGAAGAATTGTCTACAATGTTTGGGTTAAATACCTTAGAGTTTGATAAAATTTATTTACAGTCTTATTCCGATTTACACTCTTATTTAAATGAAGATACCAAGGTAAGAAAGCTAAAAATTTCATATTAGAAATTTAAGTTAACAAATTAAAAAGCATTCAGTGATTTGAATGCTTTTTTTATTTTCTCTTTGATCATTTTAGGAAGCTTGTTAACAAAACATTTACAGAACTATTATGTACTTCTAACTTAAAAATTTTCAATTCATATTTTGTTTTTATATAGTTTTTTGAATTTTTATAGGTGTATATGTGTATTTTTGTTTGTTTATATGTTTTTATATTTGTTTTTTGAATACATATATAAATATAGATATTAATTATTTGATTGTCAAACACTTAATTGTTTCGTTTGTTGTGTAAATGTTGTGCAAAAATAAATTAAAAGATAAAAAAATAAGCGCAACTAATTGAAAATCAATAAGTTGCGCTTTAAAATTTGTGACCTCGACTGGATTCAAACCAGTAACCTCTTGAGCCGTAATCAAGTGCGCTATTCAGTTGCGCCACGAGGCCTTAATGCGGGTGCAAATATAGGTATAAATGTGTAATTTGCAAATCAAAAGTGATATAAAAAAGCAAAAAATATGTGGTTACTCAAATAGTATCGTGATAGTCAGCTTTTTCCCTATCAAAAAAATAGGTCTTGAGGTGTTTTATTGCTCCAGTGCACTAACAGTAACATAATACCGATACCCAATCAGTGCCAATTGCCATTTTTTGGCTTTGGAGATGTCTAATTGCTGCTTGGTAAAACTGGGAAGCAGGAGTTTGTTGATTTTAGCTAAAACTTTAAACATAGGGTTTTTAATTTGTTACAAAAGTAAAAAAGACCGCTCTATTGGAACGATCTTTTTGGGATTATTATGTTTTTTGTGTTTTTAATTTAGGTTTGCTTTTCTCTAAATCTTTCTTGGTTTTTTCCAATTCTTCACGCGCTTTAATCATTTCTTCTTTGGCTTTTAGCATTTCTTGTTTGGCTTGCTCCATTTCCGATTTAGTATCATCAGCACCTTTTAGATTCGGAGCCATTTTATTCAATTCCAATTGCATTTGCTCCATTTGCTTTTTATATTGGTCTAAACCATCCTGATTTCTAAAATCGAATTGTTTCTGACCGTTGTTGTTGAATCCAAAAGAGTCCACTTTATTTTCGTTTTTTATCTTTTCTAATTCTTCAGGAGTATAATCATCGCCACCTTCAATAATCTTTCCGTCTTCTATTACCAAAGGTTTTCTATCGTCTCTTTGAATCATGATGCGCGACTTAGAGGATTTCATGCCGCCATCTCCGTCATTCGGAAAACTAAAGCTAAACGATCTCGAATCGCCTCCACCATTGTTGAATTGAAACTGCTTCATTAAGTCTTGCGGATTGGTAAAACCGTTCGTGAAATCGTTGCTTGCAAAACCATTATTAGTGGAATTTGATTCTCCAAAACCTATTTCGTCACCTTCTTTGTAAAACACGATAGTGGTAATGGGTTTTTGGTTGTTGTATTCCAAATTGCCTTTGTTTCCTTTGCGGTCTGAATATTCAACTCTAATAGCGGTAATCTCGTTATTAGCATTGCGTTTTACACCCGAATATTTGATGGTGATTCCCTTTTCAGACAAAGCTTTGATGTCGTCTTTCATTTCCGACTCGGGCGTGTTTTTGTTCCAAGTCATGACGATATCGTTACTGTGGTCTTCCGATTCTGATAATGAAAACGATTTGTCGCTTTGAGCCAACGTATGCAGTTGAAATAAAAGCATTACAGCCACGGCATACTTCATAAAGATTCTATTTCTTGACATGATTATTAGGTTTAAAAATTCTAAACAAATTTAAAAAGAGATTTATTTTGCCAAATGATGTTTTGCAAATTTTTAACTTTTTGCAGTGCGACTTTACCTTATTTATTTCGTAGTAATCACCACTTTTTTAATCGGCGTTCCTTTAGATTCTTTGTCGTTTTCATCATAAATACGCACCGATTTGATTTTGTTAACGTCCATAATTTCTAAAGTGGCTTTCGGATTGCTTTGCACGTTTCCGTTTACAATCAGCACTGGAGCATTTTCAGAAAACAATACGCTTGGGCTACCCGGAACTTTAAACAATTTGTAGTTGTCGGTAATCACAATATCATCTCCATTGTCGTTAGAGAATATTATAGGTTTGTCTCTTACGGTGATGTTCTCTGAATCTTTAATGGTTTTGGTGGTGACCATAATGACGCTGTGTTTGTCTTTTTCATCATATTTTTTAACGACATCTTTGTCGGTAATCACATCTATTTTTTGAATAAAATTGGGGTCTAAATCTCTTAAAGTAGCGTCATCGTATTTTTGACCGTTGATAATGATGATTGAATTTTGAGTCCCTTTTACATCTTCATTTTCTTTAGCCGTATTGATTTTGATGTCTCTAAAAACAGTTTTATCCGAGCTATTATTGTTTTGAGCAAAATTGGGTACATTCATTTTAGTGAAGCCAATTTTATCGCCTTCGGCATTGAAATAAATAGGCTCAATGGGTTCATCAGAATCGACTTCGATTTTACCCGATTTACCTTCTTTTGTTTTGTACTCAATTTTGATGGCAATAATTTCGCCTTTGTCATTCCTTTTTACGTTTGAAAATTTGTAATCTAAACCCAACTGCTCTTTGGCTGTTTTGGTGTCGTTTTTCATTTCTTCATTGGTGGCATCTTTGTTGGTTACATAGCCAATTGCTGTTGCTTTGACAGCATCAGAGGAGGTTTTCACTTTTTTCTCTTGTGCGACTACTTGCACTTGAAATAAAAATACAAAGGCAATTAGAGCAGGGAGTACTGCAGCATATTTCCATGAATTGCTGCTGTGTGATTGGTTTTTGTTTAACATAACGATTCGTTTTTTGATTAATGATTGATAAAAATGATTGGTAATGGGTAAGCAGCTTTGATGAGAAACTACCTTTAAAAGTGTTTTTTGATAGGCTTTTTTGTCTTCTATTTGTTGGATGGCATGGTGATCGGCAATGAATTCTAAATTTTGTATTACGGCTTTTTTATACCACCAAACAATCGGATTGATCCAAAAAATAATGGTAAAGAAATGTGCCAGTAAGACATCTAAAGAATGTTTTTGTTTGCTGTGTACTTTTTCGTGACAGATAATGTTTTCAAGTTCTTCGGCAGCATATAAACGCGAATTGAATACGATATAATTGAAGAATGAAAAAGGTACCACGGCTTTATTGATGTCGATAATGGCATAGCGTTCTTCCTTTTGCACCTTTTGACCGTGTACTAATTTCATGACTGAAAACAAATTCAGAAGAACCTTAACTAACAATACAGCTACTACAATTCCATAGCTTATAAGGGCTATTTGAATCCAATCAATACTTTCTTTGATAGGAACAGCATTCGATACCTTGGTAGCCGTTTGACTCGACAAGGCAATCATGTCGTCAATGGTGAGCTTGGGACGTTCTACATACCTAATTTTTTTGATAAAAAATAGCGGTAATAGGGCAGAAGTCACTAAACCCGTAAGTAAAAACCAACGATTGGCCGTAAAAAAAGTTTCTTTACGCAGTAGTAGATGATAGGCCAGAAAGAAGGCGATCATCAATCCGCTCGATTTTAAAAGATAGGTGAATACGTCTTGCATGGTTGTACTTATTTTAGGTTACAATAGGCTATTTTCGATTCTCAATAATTTCCAAAATCTCGCGCAATTCGTCTGCTGAGATTTTATCTTCTTCGGCAAAAAAGGACACCATATTTTTATACGAATTATTAAAATAGTTCTCAATGGCTGTATTCATGAACTCTTTTCTATAATCTTCAATTGCCACAATCGGATAATATTGATGGGTATTTCCAAAGGCATTATGATCTACATATCCTTTTTCTTCTAAATTTCTAATAATAGTAGAAAGCGTGTTGTAATGGGGTTGCTCTTCCGTAATTTCTGCCATGACTTCTTTTACAAAAGCTTTTTTGAGCTTCCATAAAATGTGCATGATTTCTTCTTCTTTGTTGGTCAACTTTTGCATGATACGTTTAGTATTTCATTTTGATAAAACAAACATATAACTATATTTTTAGTTACACAACTATTTTTATAGTTATTTAACTAAATTTAACGTTTGCTAAAATAGTAGGTTATCCATTTCAATTGATTATTTTTGTCGAAAGTCTTGTATAATAAGCGATGGCAGTAAAAACATACAACAAAACCAATTTTCATAAATATACCTTTTGCATCTTTCAGGAAGTGGCTAATTCGGCATTAGTTAACTTGCAATTGCACTACAAAAGCAAGTCGGGTAGTAGTTATTATTTTACCAATGAAGGTGTTTACCGTATGTCGAACCATTGGGGCAGGGCTGCCAATTGCAAATGGCGGTTGGTACCCACCAGTAGTAATTCTCAAAGAATTAAAGTTGGTTTTGCGCGTTGGAGCGATTTTTATCCCGATAATGATTATGAGAAGTTGTATTTTATTGAAGTTGATTATGCTACCGCAACGGTGCATTTCAATCACAAGCAAAGTGCTGGGTTTACTTCTAACAAAGTTTTGCGCACCGCACCCGAAACTACCAAACTCATAAAACAAATTCGGTCGTTACTAGAAGAAACCGCCTGGGCGAAATACTTAAAAGAAGACAATATCGACCTTCTTCGCAAAGCTATTATTGATGAATTGATAGGAACCAATAAGTCGTTTATGGAAATACGAAAAGGGTTTATGTGATTAAAAATTAAAAATTAAAAATTAGGAATTAGGAATTAGGAATTAGGAATTAGGAATTAGGAATTAGGAATTAGGAATTTCACTGATAAGGACAATACGTTTGATGCAGGGTTAAATTGCGAACTTCGCGATAACTTTGCGGCCTTTGCGGTTAAGTATAAACAATTAGTCACTTTGGAAGATGTTGGTTGCACAAAGAAAACATCTTAAATATTCAAACCTTTACGATACCTTAAATCTCTCGTTCACCACCTTGTGTAGGGTGGTTAAAGTTGGTTGCAACAATTCTATGTGGTGTTTTTTCTTGAGCCACCAATCGAATGACCCAATACCCAGAGGCTCCACCTATCAATCCTAAAGTTCCCATAAAAGCCCAATTGGTTTGGTATCCTTGCCAAGCAATGATTCCCATTCCCACTTTGGCACTCAAGATGTGCGCCATGCTGTAACTCATTGTAAATATGGCCATATAACGACCTTCGTGTCCTTTGGGCGCGCGACTCATCGCAAACGAATTGGAGAACGGAAAAGCAAACATTTCGGCAAAAGTCATGAATACCATCATAACAACCAAAATTCCCACCCAAGTATTGATCAGCATTAAAAACAAACTGATGGCCATCATCAAACAGCCTAACGAAACCATTTTGACTTTATTGATTTTTTTGCGCTCTACATAACTCACAATCGGCATTTCTAAAAAGAAAACCAAAATACCATTCATAGTAAGCAACAAGCCTGTTTGGAATTCGGTCAAATTGAATTGTTCGCGATGATACAACGGAATGGTCGTAAAGACTTGGAAAAACAAAATGCCCGTAACCACACAACAAAATAAGAAAATCCAGAACGGTCGGTCTTTAAACACGGATACTCTATCAGCTTCAATCAATATTTTTTCTTCTTTAGAAATCAAATGGTTTTTGCGTTCTTTTACCAACATCCAAAAAATAGAAATCGCCAAAATGCACGTCGCACCATCCACCCAAAACAATCCTTTATACCCCACATTCATAATGATCAATCCACCCAACGCAGGTCCGGCAGCAAACCCAAGATTTATAGCTAATCGCACCAAAGTTAAGGCTCGAGTTCTGTTCTCGGGTTTGGCATAAGCACTTAGCGACACAAACATAGCTGGGCGAAACATGTCGGCTATAACCATAATTCCGAAAATACTGATACAAAGTCCGATAAAAGAAGTAATAAACTGCAAGACAAAAAATGCCAATCCACTGGTAAACAAACTAAAAATCATGATGGGGTAAAATCCAATCTTATCCGATAATTTACCACCTAACCAAGAGCCAAGCATCGAGCCACATCCAAAACAGGTCAGAATCCAACCCACTTGTTCATACGAAAAATGCAAATCTTCTTTCAGGTATTTCGACAAAAACGGAAATACCATAGTACCAGCTCGATTGATGAACGTGATGAACGTAAGTATCCAGATTTCTCTAGAAAATCCTCTAAAATTATTAATGTATTTGCGAAAGGCGTTTCGTAGCATTTTGAAGTTCCTGAGTCGCAAATTTACGAAGTTTTTTTGAAGCCAATCCAGCTATCCGTTACAATCTTTTCATTTGTTGCCTTTGAGTACCTCAGGCAACAAATGAAAAGGATTTCCACTGCTATCTGGGCTAAACTTATCGGTAAACTTGGAGCTGATTTAAAATGCTGTAAAAATTTGTGATTTACTGTTTATTCCCTTTATTTTTGCACATGCAATTTTTCAATTTACATACACATCGCTATTCCAATTCGCCTACCACTTTAGAGTTGGTGAATCAGTATCCGTGGGAATTTGATGGTACTATACCCCATTATTCTATCGGTATTCATCCGTGGTACATAGACGAAAACCGATTGGAAGCCGATTTAAAAACGATAGCAGAAAAATTGCCATTACCCGAATGTTTGGCGCTGGGCGAATGTGGTTTAGACAAACGCATAGAAGTACCCATGCCTTTACAAATTTCTGTTTTTGAACACCAAATTGCCTTGGCCGAACAGTTTCAAAAACCATTGGTATTGCATTTAGTAGCGGCGTTTGATGAGTTGATAGCAATTAAAAAGCGAATGAAGATTTCGGTTCCTATCATCATTCACGGATTTTCTAAAAACCAACAAGTTGCCAAACAATTAGTAGACCATGGTTTTTATTTGTCTTTTGGGAAATATTTATTGCAATCCCGAGACTTCGGGACAGAATTGGAATCGGTTTTTAAAGCGGTGCCCAATGATAAAATCTTTTTAGAAACCGATACTATAGCCGAAACTTTGGAAGAAGTATATACTTTAGCGGCACATTATAAAAACATTTCAATAACCGATTTGGCAACACAAATACACTCTAATTTTAATACAGTTTTCAACCCTAACAATATAATACTCTAAGATATGGCAAAGTGGCAAGAACGCGCAGCATTACTATTTAAACCTGAAGGATTAAACAATTTAAAAAACGCCAAAGTACTAGTGGTAGGTTTGGGAGGCGTAGGTTCGTTTGCAGCCGAATTCCTTGCTCGTGCAGGCGTTGGAAACCTTACTATTGTTGATGGCGATGTGGTAGATATTACCAATATAAATCGTCAATTACCGGCTTTGCATTCTACCGTGGGAATGCCCAAAGTGCATGTGGTTGGCGATCGATTAATGGACATAAATCCGGAATTAAATTTAACACGACTTGAAGAATTTCTTTCACCTGAGCGCGCTTTGGAAGTAGTTACTGAAGATTTTGATTATGTTTTGGATTGTATTGATAGTATTACACCAAAGTTAAATTTGATTATAGCTGCCAAACGCAAACGCGTTAAAATCATTTCGTCTATGGGTGCCGGTGGCAAAATGGAAGCTTCCAAAGTAAAAGTTTCGGATATTTCAAATACCGAAAATTGTTTTTTGGCCAAAACCATCAGACGCCGCTTGAAAGAAGTGAAAATTGACAAATTGAAAGTAGTGTTTTCCTCTGAAATTCAAGATGAAAGTAGTTTAAAAATGACCGATGGTTCTAATTTTAAGAAATCATTTTACGGAACCAACAGTTATATGCCGGGACTTTTCGGATTGTATGCTGCTGAAACGGTAATTCGACATTTGCTTAAGAAGGAGTAATTGTCTCTTTAATTTTTAATATAGCTATTCGCTTTTGCGGAACAACAACAATATGATACAGACTGTAATTTTTGATATGGATGGTGTAATTGTAGATACTGAACCTGTACATCATTATGCCTACAATCAGCATTTTAAGCAATTGAACATCACAGTTTCTCCAGAAATGTATGCTTCCTTTACAGGATTTTCGACTAAAAATACCTTTGAAAAATTAAAAGAACATTTTGATATAAAGGAAGACATTGCGAGTTTGATTGAAACTAAACGGTCTCTTTTTAACGACGCTTTTGATCAAAAAGAAGATTTATTTTTGTTGGAAGGTGTTGAAGATTTAATTAAAGATTTACATAGTAACGGTATACAGTTGGTTTTAGCTTCTTCTTCAGCTAAAGTTACTATTAATAGAGTATTCCAACGATTTGGTTTGCATCAGTATTTCTCTCATATTGTTTCGGGAGAAGATTTTCCACAGTCGAAACCGCATCCAGCTATTTTCATTAAGGCCGCCGAATTGGCTCAAACTCCTGTAGAAAATTGCATTGTTATTGAAGACAGCACCAACGGAATACGTGCCGCCAAAGCCGCTGGAATTTATTGTATAGGTTATGATAGTGTCAACTCTAAATTGCAAGACTATTCCAAAGCAGATTTGGTTATTAGTGCTTTTTCAGAATTGAATTTTGAAAGGGTTAGGAACCTAGTCTAATGAGATAATCATCCAGAGGAGGGGAATCTTAAAAAAGGTATTTTAAAATAATTACTAGCCCACAGCTTCTTTATACACAAGCAAGCAGCGTTCTCTAGCTTCTTTGTGATCTACTATAGGTTTGGGATACTCTAAGGTATTGAGTTCTGGTATCCATTTTTTGATGTATTTTAACTCTTTATCAAACTTTTTAATTTGTTCGGTTGGATTGAAAATTCTAAAATAGGGTGCCGCATCAACGCCACTTCCGGCAGCCCATTGCCAATTACCAACATTACTGGCTTGTTCATAGTCTAAAAGTTTGGTAGCAAAATAAGATTCGCCCCAACGCCAGTCTATGAGTAAATGTTTGCATAAAAAACTAGCGGTAATCATACGAACTCGATTGTGCATGTGTCCGGTAGCATTGAGTTCGCGCATGCCTGCGTCAACAAAAGGATACCCTGTTTTTCCTTCGCACCATTTTTGGAACAACGCTTCGTTATTATCCCATTTTATGCTATCGTATTTCGGTCGGAAACATGACGTATTAGTATGTGGAAAGTGCCATAGAATTTGCATAAAAAATTCCCTCCAAATCAATTCTTTGAAAAAGGTTTCATTTTTGCTTTCTATGGCTTTAGCGATCATTTTTCGAATAGAAACAGCACCGAAACGAAGATAAATACCTAAATAAGACGTTTTATTTAGCGCAGGAAAATTTCGAGTCGCTTCGTAATTATCAATCAATGTATTGGAAACATCATATGGGGTCACTTGGATAGTTGAAGTGACAAATCCAATAGCATTTAAGCTCAAAAATGGGTAGGTGTGGTGGGTGATTTTATCTAATAATGCTTCCGAATTGTAATGGACAAGCTTAATTTTTTTGAAATTTTCTTTCCATTTATTCGAATAGGGTGTGTATACTACATAGGGCGTTCCATCGTCTTTAACGACTTCGCTTTTTTCAAAAATCACCTGGTCTTTACTGGTCTTGAATTCGATGCCTTTTTCTTTAAAAAGATGGTACAATTCCAAATCACGTTTGCGTGCATACGGTTCGTAATCGTGGTTGGTATAGATTGATTTTATAGTGTTTTCGGCGATTAACTTTTGGTAGACGTCTATAGGTTTGCCATGAAAAACAGCCAGTGATTTTCCAATGCTTTGCAATTGCTTTTGTATGTGTTCCAGTTGTTGATGGATGAACGTAACCCGAGCATCGTCTTTGGGCAATTGCGATAGAATTGTATCGTCAAATATAAAAATAGGCAGTACTTCTTCACCGCTGTTTAAGGCATGAAAAAGGCCAACATTATCATCTAATCGTAAATCTCTTCGGAACCAGAATATGTTCATAGGTAAAAATTCAAGGTCAATTTCAATTACAAAATTCAAATTCAATAGCAAAATTCAAATTCAATAGCAAAATTCAACTTTAATTAATTATCTAAATATACAATTTTATTGACATTGATTTTTGCAATTGATTTTTGCAATTGATTTTTGATATAGTTATTGATTGGTTAATAAAGTCGACATTCCTCCATCTACATGGAAAATTTGTCCTGAAATCCAACTGCTTTTTTCACTCAATAAAAAGCCTGCCATTTGTGCCATATCATCTGCAGTTCCGACTCTTTTTAACGGATGTCTTTCGGCCGATTTTTCTCTTTTTACTTCATTGTTCAAGAATTTATCGGCTAAAGGCGTATCGGTTAACGATGGCGCAATCACGTTTACCCTAATTTTGGGAGTATATTCGGCTGCTAAGGCTTTGGCAAATCCTTCAATAGCTCCTTTGGCTGCAGCCACACTGGTGTGAAAAGGCATTCCCATACTAGCAGCTACCGAACTGAACAACACAATACTCGATTGATTGGAAGCTGTTAAATTAGGCAAAACCGATTGGATTACTTTCACCAAACTTATGAAATTTATTTGTAAATCGGCTTCAAAACTTTCGGGCTTCAATCCTTTAAACGGACGTAGGTTGATACTGCCAGGGCAATACACCAATCCGTCAATAACTTCCGGAAGCAAACTCGTGTTTAATATGTCAGTTGTGGCATCAAACGGAATATGCGTTACGTGTAAATCGGCTATATTTTCATTTGTTCGTGATGCAATAAAGACTTTGTTTTCAAATTGAAGTTCCTTTGCTAAGGCCAGTCCGATTCCGTATGAACCGCCTATTAATAGTATGTTTTTCATGTGTTATCCTTTAAATTCTCCGAATAATTCTACTAGTTTTTTGTGTCTAAAATCGAATATTTCTTTCAGTTTGGGCTTTACTAGAAAGGGATGTACCAGCTGACCAATGATCCCCATTGGGATTTTATAATCTACAATATCTTCCATTTCTACACCACCTGGAATTTCTTTTAGAAAATGTTTGTGATGCCATAAGGCATAAGGTCCGAAACGTTGTTCGTCTACAAAATATTTTTGGTCTTGCACGTGCGTAATTTCGGTAACCCATTTCATCGGGATTCCCATTACAGGGGTAACTATATATTGGATAATTTGCCCAGGAAACATGGCTCTGTCATCACCAGAAAGCGTTTTAAACCCCATATAGTCGGGTGTAATGACCTTTAAATTTTTTGGGTCTGAGAGAAAATTCCATGCTTCTTCCAATGAAATTGGGAGGTTTTGTTTGGTATGTAAGGTATAAATTTTCATATTTTTTTTTGTAAAGATATATATTGTTTAACAATTTAGTAAAAATAATAAACAAAAATTACTTCGATTTAAGTTTAAATTAACATTTGAAGAAAATACAATTCGTAATTTTGACCATCTAAACTTATTATTATGAAAAAAATATTTATGTTATTGGCAATTATGATTGCTAATTTTTATGTTCAAGCACAGGTTAAAACACCTCAAGCAAGTCCGAAATCGGTGGTAGAACAAGTGGTTGGTTTGACCGACGTTACTGTTGATTATTCTCGTCCAAGTACTAAAGGAAGAGTTGTTTTTGGAGATTTAGTTCCGTTCGGAAAAGTATGGAGAACTGGAGCCAATGCCAATACTATTATTTCATTTAGTGATGATGTAGTGATTGATGGTAAAACATTAGCCAAAGGAAGATATTCTTTATACACTTTACCAAAAGCAGACAATTGGGAAATTATTTTTTACAAAACCACAGACAATTGGGGAAATCCAGAAGAATGGAACGAAAGCAATGTAGCTTTGCGTGCTAATGCTAAGCCCGAATTGACTAATAGAAAAGTAGAAACGTTTACGATTGGATTTTCTAATTTGAGCAACGATGGTGCAAGTTTGGATTTGGCTTGGGAAACTACTATTGTTTCATTAAAGTTTGAGGTTCCTACTCAAAAAACGGCGATAGCTAGTATCAATAAAGCTTTGGCTGGACCAACGGCTGGTGATTATTTTTCTTCAGCTCAATATTTTTTCCAATCCAATGGTGATATGAACAAAGCTTTGGAATATGTAAACAAAGCCATCACAATGACTAAAGCTGGTGAAGATGTTCCGTTTTGGTATTTGCGTCAGAAATCATTAATTCAAGCAAAATTAAACGATAAAAAAGGTGCTATTGAAACCGCGAAATTATCTTTAGCTGCGGCTGAAAAAGCAAAAAATAGCGATTACGTAAAAATGAATACGGATAGTATCAACGAATGGAGTAAAAAATAATTCCATTACTTTATTTATATAAGACCACAAATTCAGAAGCATATTCTAGAATTTGTGGTTTTTTTAGGCCTTAATTTTACTTCTTTGGTTGATGAAAAATTGTGATGTCAGTGATAGTACGATGGTTAATATAGCACCAATAAAATTGAGCCATAAGAAACTCACCACATCCAAACAGTAGATGTAAATAATGAGCGATTGGCTTATCAGTGCACACCAGAAAATAGATGCAGCTTTGATGTATTTGATGTAAAACCCAACTAAGAAAATCCCTAAAACAGTTCCGTAGAAAATTGATCCTACAATGTTTACCAACTGAATTAAATTTTCAAATAAGGTTCCCACACAAGCAAAAAGTATGGCAATAACACCCCATAACAATGTAAAATATTTGGTAGCATTTACATAATGCTTCGGTTCCATTTCGGTTTTTTTGTTTCGTTTATAGATGTCGATGGCCGTGGTTGATGCTAGGGCATTGATTCCCGATGCCGAAGACGACATAGCTGCTGATAAAATTACCGCCAGAAGCAGTCCAATTAATCCTTTTGGTAAATAGTTTAGAATAAAGTAAAGAAACACATAATCTTTGTCGTTGGTTTCCGCTTTTTCATCTGCTTTAGTGATCAATTCTTTAGCTTGGTCGCGAAGATCTCGTTCTTTACCCGACAAAGCCACTAGTTTATTTCTTAAAATAGGATTGTCATAATTCTGGTTTAAGTGGTCAATATACAACAGATTGTATTCTTTTTTTTCTTCGGTTAAATCTTTCAACTGTTTTTCTAACCCATGATATTGGTCGGCATAGACCGATTTTTCGATGGTTTCTTTGTTGACAGGATTGAAATTTAGCGGCACTTCATTGAATTGAAAAAACACAAATACCATTACACCAATTAATAAAATAAAGAACTGCATTGGAATTTTTAGAAATCCGTTCATAATCAATCCCATTTGGCTGTCTTTATCCGATTTACCAGAAAGATAGCGACCAACTTGCGATTGATCGGTTCCGAAATAGGCTAAGAATAAGAAAAAACCACCGGCAATTCCGCTCCAAAACGTATAGCGTGTTTCGGGATTGAAAGAAAAGTCGATGATGTTCATTTTTTCATTGGCTCCAGCAATGTGCATGGCATTTGAAAACGTCATTTCGTTAGGTAAAAGGTGTAAAATCAGGAAAAAAGTAATGAACATTCCAGACATGATCACAAACATTTGTTGTTTTTGAGTGACATTAACTGCTTTGGTACCGCCCGAAAAGGTATAGATGATTACTAAAATTCCGATGATAATGTTCAATAAGGTAAGGTTCCATCCTAATAATGTTGACAGTATAATTGACGGAGCATAAATAGTTAGTCCCGTTCCTAATCCACGCTGAATCATGAATAAGATGGAAGCTAATGTTCTGGTTTTTAAATCGAAACGATTCTCTAAATATTCGTAGGCTGTAAAGACTTTGAGTTTGTGGTAAATGGGAATAAAAGTTGCACAAATGACTACCATTGCTATGGGTAATCCAAAATAAAATTGCACAAACCCCATTCCGTCTTGATAGGCTTGACCTGGAGTAGATAAAAAGGTAATTGCGCTGGCTTGAGTGGCCATTACGGATAGTCCAACCGTCCACCAATTGGTTTGTTTGTTGTCTAGTATATAATCTTCAACATTTTTACTTCCTTTGGTTTTATAAACACCATAAATCACAATAGATAAGAGGGTTACCGAAAGAATAATCCAGTCAATTTGTTGCATATTACGAGAAAATTTGCATTAAAATATAAAATATCAAAAAATAAACTGCATTGATTACCAATAACCATGTGTAGGTATTTTTTAGTTTACTAGTTTTATTTGTTTCCATATTATTTTCCAATTGAAATCATGTTAGCCATTAAGCGGAAAGCGCCTGCCACACCTTCGGGTAATTCTCTAAAAAAGGATATTCCGGTATAAATGTATTTTCCTTTGCCATAGTTAGCTACTAATATAGCGCCATTTTTAGGGGTTTCACCAGTATCGTTTGATGATAGAATTGGGGTGAAATTGGCATCCCATTCGCTAGGATAATACAATCCTTGTTCTTGTTTCCAGCCCTCAAAATCTTTGGTTGTGATTTTGTTTGGCGAATTTAAAATAGGATTTTCAGGGGCTAAAAAGCGTACTTCGGCATTTTCTTCGGTGACACGATCGCGTGAAATTTTTAGTGAAAAAGGCGCAAAATCTTTAGTAACAAAGTCGTCCAACGTATTGTATTGAACAATCATCGTTTTACCATTTTTCACTAAATCTAATAAGATGTTTTGCTTGATGGCAAGTGTGTTAACTACATTGTAAGCACGAATTCCAGTCATAATGACATCAAAAGGTTGTAATTTTTCTGCCGAAATTTCTTCTGCTTTAATGATTGTTACGTCATATCCCATTTGCTTCAAACTTTTAGGTACTTCGTCACCAGCACCCATGATGTACCCAATTTTTTCGTTATTGGTTTTGATGTTTAGCTTTATAGCTTTGGCTTCGGCTGGTTTCAACACCATTTGTTTATATATGTGTGGATAGTTGATGTCGATTTTGTCTTTATCAAAGGTTTCACCATCAACCGTTACGATGCTTTTGAAAATTACTTCTGAAGCTTCTTTGGAAGGTGTAACCGTGAAAACAGCGATTTGTTCTTCACCTTTATTTTTCAATGAAAACGGAATTGAATTTGGGGTTACCTTCCAATTGTTGGGTACTTGCAACGCAATAGTTCCCGTAACGTTTTCTTTTCCAGATTTGATTTTGACGCTAATAGACTTTTCTTTATTGTTCGGAAAAATATATACCTTTTCTTGGATAGACGAGGTTACAAGTGGTACAATGTCAAGTGGTTGGTAGACTTCGCCTTTCACATCATCATTGTATTTATACACTACATTGCGTTCAAAAGGAATCACTACACCATTAATTTCAATTGAAAAAACGACTTTTACCTCACGCAGAATATCGGGTTTTCCTATGTTTTCTTGGTCGTCTACTCGATACATGCCCACGGTACCTTTTTCTTTTAGATAGTAGGGTTGGGTGTAATTTGTAATTGAACTTAAATCCAATTCGATAGTTTGATTGACAGGTTTATTATTCTCTAATGGTTTCACCACTTGAGTAGTCATCGCGCTTGGGGTTGTAGTAATGCCGTTCCAATTGATTTTTAAATCACTTCGGTTGATCGCTTCCAATTTTACTTTTAAACTACTTTTAGCAGTTGCTTCTTGATTGTCTGTGACCGCTTCGAGGTACATTCCGGCACAAGCTGCAATAATTTTTTTAATCTCTTCCGACTTAATGGTTTTCCAATGTGTATCGGTTAATTGTTGAATCAATTCGTAGGCTTTTAGTAATTCGGGTACACTAGCAGCTGGGTTTTTAAAATCGAAATTTTTTTGCACATTGGCTAAAATATCGCCAATTGGTTTTCCGTTTTTCACTCGATTCCAAGTGGTATCAATTCCTTCAAAAAGATTGGTTTTATCCGTTAAGGCATCACCTTTTAAAAACTCTAAATATTCATCTTCTTCACCACGAGTACCCGTGCTACCAAAACCTTGTGATTGGTGGCGACTTCTACTCAATGCAGCAATTTCTTGATTGGATTTACCAAATTGCTCATAATACACTCCAGTTTGTAATTTGCTTAAATTGGTTTTGTCGGCGGCATCAAATTTCTCTTTACTTCCATAAAACCACCATGAGGTATTGAAAAACAATCGTTTGGGTTGCCAAGTAGTTGTAAGTTTTAATTGATCTGGAAATATATTGGGATCATTTACTTTATCAAATGCTTCAACGCTTAACATGGCTGAAGAGGTGTGATGTCCGTGAGTCGTTCCAGGAGATCGATGATCGAAACGGTTGATGATTACATCGGGTTGGAAGTTTCGAATGACCCAAATCATATCGCTTAGGACTTGATTCTTATCCCAAATTTGCAAGGTTTCAGTCGGATTTTTAGAAAAACCAAAATCGTTGGCACGCGAAAAAAACTGTTCGCCACCATCAATTTTTCGGGCTTCAATTAACTCTTGTGTACGAATTACGCCTAATAATTCTCGCAATTCGGGTCCGATTAAATTCTGACCACCATCGCCACGAGTTAATGATAAATACCCTGTTCGCGCATTTTTTTCGTTGGATAAATACGAAATTAACTTCGTGTTTTCATCATCGGGATGTGCGGCAATATATAATACCGAACCTAAAAAATTCAGTTTTTCAATTTGATGATAGATTTCAACAGCGTTGGGTTTGACCGGTTGCTGCGCTTTAGCACTTAAAAAAGTGAGTAGTAAAAGAAATGAAATAGCAGTTTTTAACTTTTGCATCGTATTGGTTTTATTGCAATAGTCTCAAATGTAGTAATTATAATAGACTCCCTAAATGTTTTGGATTTTTTTTGGATTTCTTTAACAAAAAAAAAGAGCTATTTGAATTTCAAATAACTCTTTTAAAATCTAATTGAATGGTAAACTAAAATTTAACGCTTTTTACCTTTTCCTTTATGATTATTCTCTTTCTTTTCTCGATGTTCACCTTCTTTTTTTTCCTTTTTTTCAGGCTTAAAATTGTTATTTGGATGGTATTTTTCTCGATGTTTAGAATGGTATATGTATGGAGAATTTCCTCTATAATCGGTTAGATAGACTACTTGTCCACCACGCAAATTATAGTTTCTGTAGCGATATGGCAGTGATGCCGAACGAAACCATTTTCCGTTTTTAATATAGATAAATCGAGCCGATGGCACATCGTAGTAGCTATCAATTTCGGGTAAATAATAGTATTGTACTTCAACACGATCGGCAGGTGCCCAAACGGGTGGTGAACCAAAATTTACATTCACAGAAACTTGCGCTTGTGAATGTGCTATAGTTAGTAATAGAATTCCTAAAAATAGCAGTTTAACACGTTTCATTATAATAAAAGTATTAAAAGAAGTATGATAATAATAATGGCACCAACAGAAAGGTAAACACCGTTTCCAGTTGATTTTAGAGTCGTTTTGATGGCACGTACTTCTTTACGAAGTGCTTTTTTCTCAGAGGCATTCAATGCTGATTTGTCCATTGCTTTGATCTCATCAAGACGCAATAATAACGCTTTTACTTCTGCCGGAACTTCTTTAGGCGTTTCAGTAGCTGTTATAGGATTTTTGGGCGCAGCATGTATTTGATTCGGTACCAATGACAATGAAGCGATCATTATCATAGTGTAAAGTGTTAATTTTTTCATCTTTTTAAATTTTGATTAAACATTATTGTTTATACAAATTTGAGAAGATGTGACGTGAAACGCGTTACATTATATTATCTAAATGTTATAAAATTCACACTTAGTTTTAAAGGTGTCCGGAACCCGTGCGTTGATTGATGTAGTTGAGTTGGTGTTCGGCAACATAATTGCGAAACAGCGTGAGTAGGGTGTCGTAATACTTTTGAAGATTTTGCACATTTACTTCCGGACGATTGTCGATGGGAATGGTAATGGGCATTTCGTTTAAATATTTGGATAATTCGGGATAATTCTCCTGAATTACCATGGTTATTTTCAAAATTTTAGCATTGATTTCTTCTTCTGTTTCCATTGCATTTTTCAATTTAGTTGGCTTTCAAATGAAATGTAAATTTACAAATTATCTGCTATCATAAGTGTTAAATGTTTGTATACTTTTTCGGTAGGTAAACCTACTACATTGGTATATGATCCTTCAATTTTTGATATTCCTATTAACCCAATCCATTCCTGTATTCCGTAGGCTCCAGCTTTATCAAATGGCTGGTAATGGTCTAAATAATAGCGAATTTGTTCGTCTGATAATTCGGTGAAAGTAACTTTGGTAACTTCAAAAATTGTTTCCGTTTTCGTAATAGTTTTAAAACACACCGAAGTTATCACTTCATGAGTTGCATTTGAAAGTGATTTTAAAATTTGAAAAGCATCGTCATAATCTTTTGGTTTCCCAAGTGCTTTATCGTTGTGCCAAACGAGCGTGTCGCTTGTGATTAAGATTTCATTTGTAGCCAATTCGCCTTCAAAAGCTTGGGCTTTGAGTTCGGCTAAATAATTGGTAATGGCTTCTGCTTTTAAATGATTGGGATAAATTTCTTCAACTTCTTTTAGACGAATTTCGAAATTGATATCAAAATCTTTGAGAAACTGCTGACGTCTTGGCGAACCCGAAGCCAATATTATTTTATACTCTTTACGCATTGTGAATGATGTTTAACGTAACGACTGCCACCGAAAATATTCCAAAAAAGATGATCCATTTTAATAAAGTACTAATGAAATGAAAGTCGCTTTTTTCTTTGGCATTCCAAATTTTAACCGAACAGAAAAAAAGTGGCGCTATCACCAATGCCATCATGTAGGCAATGGCGTAAAACAAATTGTTTTCAAACAGGTAATTGTAGGTGTAAAATAGTAAATATAAGGTTGGAAGTAAGAGTAAAACAAAGGCTGTTTTAATAGTTCTTGAAATTCCTATAGCAATAGGTAGCGTTCCCATTCCTTGTGTAATATCGCCTTTAATGTCTTCCAAATCTTTGATGATTTCACGAACCAAATTGATGCAAAACGCAAATTTGGCATAATCAAACAAAATTGAAAATGCCACCGACATTTGTTGTTGATTGATAGGAAATGTGTTTGGGAAAATATCAAAAACACCAATGATAATTACGCTAAATGCCAGTAATGCAGCTACCACTACATTTCCTAAAAGCGCTATTTGTTTTAACGTACTCGCATAAAAATAGAGTAGGGTTGCAATGAGTACAAAAATCACGGCAAAGTTGGCGTGACCTACCGAATTGGCAAGTATAAAGCCGCATGCCACACCAGTTATCGTTAAAGCTGCATATATATTGTAGGCTTTGGCTTCTGAGATGTATTTTCCAATAATTACTCGGTTAGGTTTGTTTTCTTCGTCCGATTCTTGGTCAAAAACATCATTGATGACATAGCCTCCAGCCGCAATAAGAACTGTAGCCGCTATTAATAAAGCATATTGCCAGTAAAAAAGCGAAAGCGGAATATTAATCAACTCTAAATACCCAAATCGGAAAACAAGTTGCATTAAGGCAAGTAAGAATAGGTTTTTGTATCGTATTAATTGTAAAAATTTCATTTTATATAACAGGTTTTCAGTAATCTAACTTTCTATTTTCTATTTCGTATTTTCTACTTCGTATTTTCTACTTCGTATTTTGTACTTTTAATCGTGTTTTCCGTCGTAATACAAATGCCATTTCCCTTGCACTTTCATCACTTGCTCGATGATTTCTCTCACAGCGCCTTTTCCGCCTTTTTTATGTGAAATATATTTAGAAATCGCTTTGATTTCTGGACTTGCATCTTGTGGACACGTAGGTAAGCCTACCAATTGCATAACGTGATAATCGGGAATATCGTCGCCCATGTATAATACATTTTCGGGTTTGATATGATACAATTCGATGTATTCGTTAAACGTTTCTACTTTGTTGGGACTGGCCAAATGAATATCGTGTATGCCTAAGTTTCTCAAGCGAATTCGAACACCTTCGTTATTTCCACCCGAAATAATGCACACATTATAACCGCTTTCTAACGCTGCTTTCATGGCAAAACCATCGCGAATGTTCATAATTCGGAGCATTTCACCAGTTGGGGTGACATGAACAGAACTGTCGGTTAATACGCCGTCGACGTCAAAAATAAAAGTGGTGATATCGTTTAGGAATTCTTTATAACTTTTTGCCATTATCAATAATTGATTTGGTTAATAATTTGTAAATTTCTTTTTGATTTTCATCGGTCAACATGCTTAAATGCTTGTTGATGGTAGTGGTATCGTTTCTTTTGGCCGGACCCGTTTGCGCTTCATTGGGAGAAAGCGACGTTATTTTGTCGGCTGTTTCTAAAATTAAAGGTCTTAATATTTCAAAAGGGACTTGATGTTCGGTACAAATATCGTTTCCAATTTTATACAAATGATTGACAAAATTGCAAACAAAAACCGCTGATACATGTAAGGCTTTTCGTTGTTCGGATGAAATTTCAAATACGGTATCCGAAATAGAATGGGCTACTTTTTGAAGTACGTCATAATCCGTTTTGTCTTCGGTTTCTAAGCAAATGGGAATCGGTCGAAAATCAACTTCTTTATTCTTAGAAAATGTTTGCAATGGATAGAAAACTGCGGGTCTATTTTTAGGGTTCAAATCACTAATAGCCACACTTCCCGAAGTATGTGCGACCAATTTATTAGTAAATGGTATTTGGTCGGACACTGTTGCTATAGCATTGTCGGAAACGGCTATAAGATACAAATCGGCTTCTTTTAATTCAGAGTAATCGGATGTAATTTTATCTGCCTCAAGAAGGTGTGTAAGTTGAGTTTTATCTCGAGCAAACGCTTGTAGTAACGCTATATTTTCGGCCTTTAAAAAAGCAGAAATCAAGTGTTGCGCTACATTTCCGGAACCAATAATAGAAACTGAAATCATTCGGTAAAAATATTCATTTTTTTTGAATTGGTAGGAGACTTTTTCTTTTAAATATAAGATAAGAACGGCTGTAGTTTTATTCTATTTTACGAAAAACAACAGTTACCCATGAACCATTTTTGAGTTTGGATCTCATTTTAATTAAATTGTGTTTGGTTGAAGTTTCCACAATTTCACTGTAAATCACATCGCCTTTTTGAAAAATAAAATCAGGAATAGTGCATTCTACAATAGTCATTTTATAGGTGCATTTGTCCTTAAAATCCAAAGTCGATTTTAAATAATACTTTCCATCTTCTACATATTCAATTTCAACGCCGTCTTTAATAATGGCATAATATCCCGAAGTAACCCTATCATCCGTTTCCATGTTGATGTATTTTCCATCTGACATTAATTGGCAATTAGGAACATTATCTCTATCGGGAATAATTCGATCTTGCGCTTTAAGGCCTAAAGACGTTAAAAGAATTAGAATTAAAAGTAATTTTTTCATCACAAATACAGAATTACAATACGTTTATTTTTTATAAAAATAACTATTTATCTTGAAATCACAAATGTAAATTACGTCTTAAAATAAAATAAAAAACACCGCTTTTCAACGTCTCTTAAAGAATACTTAAAAGCTATTAACTTTTATAAAAATCCACAATTTTAAATTACTTTTGTGCTTCCGAAATTCTCGGTTTATAAAAAGTTTCTCTTATGGATAAAAAGTTATTTTCTATTTTGTTTTCAACTCGATTAATGGCCATGTTGTTTCTGATTTTTGCAGCAGCAATGGGAGCCGGAACGTTTATAGAAAGTTATTACAATACGGATACTGCTCGAATTTGGATATACAATACACGTTGGTTTGAAGTGATTATGATCTTTTTTGTAATTAACTTTTTTGGAAACATCAAGCGTTATCAATTGTATAAGAAAGAAAAATGGGCAACATTGCTACTGCACTTGTCTTTTATTTTTATCATTATTGGAGCTGGAATTACACGATACATCAGTTATGAAGGCATGATGCCTATCCGAGAGGGAAATACTTCTACCGAAGTTTTTTCAGATAAAAATTTCTTGACTGTTTTTGTTGATGGACAATACCAAGGCGAACTCAAACGTCGTATTTTGGAACAGCCGTTATTACTTTCAGAAGCTACTTATTGGCCATTTGCGACAAATAATTTTTCTATCAAGGAGAAGTTTGATCAAACACCATTCGAAATTAGTTATAAGAATTTTGCAATGGATGTTAAAGAAACTATCAAACCAGCTGCATCGGGTCAATTTTATTTAAAATTAGTTGAGTCTGGTGGCGGTTCTCGACACGAACATTATTTAAAAGAAGGTGAGGTTCAAAATATTCACAACTTACTATTTGCCTTAAATAAGCCCACACCAGGCGCCATCAACATCACTACCGATGGAACTACTACAACCATCAATGCTCCATTTGAAGGAAACTTTATGCGCATGATTGATAAGTTTCAAGGAAAGTTAGAAAAAAATGTGCAACAAGCTTTGATGTTTCGTTCGTTGTATAATGTTGGACAAGCTCAATTTGTATTTCCTGAGCAGCCTCTTAAAGGCGTAAAATCTTGGGTTTCTAGTGGGAATTACAAGGCCAAGAAAAGTGATGATGCTTTAACGGTTTCAATTACCTCTGAAGGACAAACCAAAGACGTTACATTGGTAGGTTCTAAAGGAAAAGTAGGACAACCGACAGTAGTCAAATTAGGAAAATTAGAATTTATTTTGTCTTTTGGAAGTAAAGTATACAACTTGCCGTTTAGTGTGAAATTGAATGATTTTATAGCCGATAAATATCCTGGAACCGAAAAAAGTTATTCATCATATAAAAGTAAAGTGACGGTTGATGATCACGGTAAAAAATTTAATGCCGACATTTATATGAATCACATTTTAGATTATGATGGATTTCGATTGTTCCAATCTTCGTTTGATCCCGATGAGCAAGGAACGGTTCTTTCGGTAAACCACGACTATTGGGGAACTATGATTACCTATATTGGATATTTCTTATTATTCTTTGCAATGATGGCTATTTTGTTTGTTAAAAACACTCGTTTTTCGGATTTAAAAAGAAAATTAGAAGATGTGAAAACCAAAAAAGAGCAGTTATTGCTGGTATTTATTTTGTTGTTTTCTTTTAGTGGATTTGCGCAAAATCATGATAAGCATTCCAATCAGGTACATTACTTAGATTCGATTCTGAAATATAAAGTACCAGAGCAACAAGCAGAAAAATTTGGACGTTTAGTAGTTCAAGATGTGAATGGAAGGATGTACCCTATTAATACGTTTTCATCGGAATTGTTGCGAAAAGTGAGTAAAAGTGATACTTACGAAGGTATGAATTCGGATCAGGCTTTTATTTCGATGACGCAATTTCCAACGGCTTGGTTTGAGTTGCCTTTGATTTACATCAAAAAAGGAAATGATAGTATTCGTAAAATTATTGGTTTAGATTCAGAAAAGAAGTTTGCTACTTTCAGAAGTTTCTTTGATGAAAGAGGAAATTACAAGTTGTCTAAATATTTGGATGAAGCCTACAAAACGACCAATCCCGATCAGTTTCAGAAGGATTTTATTGAAGCCGATAAAAAGATTAATTTATTGAATTCGGCGTTAAGTGGAACCATTCTCAGAATTTTTCCAGCACCAAATGATAAAAACAATAAATGGTTGTCTTTTTTAGAAATTGGAGAGAAAACGGGTACTGATTTGGATCAGATAAAGAATGCGTTACCTTATTATTTAGATGCATTAGCTAAGGCTTCTAAATCAAAAGATTATACAATGGCCAATACCATGTTGTTGGGAATGGAGAATTTTCAGAAAAAATATGGTAAATCCGTTCGACCTTCCGACAGTCAGATTTCTTCTGAAATTTTATTGAACAAATACGATGTGTTTAGAAACTTGTTTTGGTTGTATATGTTGGCAGGAAGTGTCATGCTAATTATAGTAATCGTTGGAATTTTCTATAATAAAAAACCAATTCGATTGGTCATCAATATTATGCACGGTGGTATCGCTGCGTTGTTTTTATTACACACCTTAGGCTTAATGGCACGCTGGTATGTTTCAGGTCACGCACCTTGGAGTAATGCCTATGAAAGTATGATTTATGTGGCATGGGCAACGATGTTTTTTACATTAGCATTTGATATAAAATCTAAATTAACAGTAGCATCGGGAACCTTTGTGGCATCAATGATTTTGATGGTAGCTCATTTAAGTTGGATGGACCCAGATATTGCTAATTTACAACCCGTTCTTAATTCGTACTGGTTAATGATTCACGTTGCGGTAATTGTGGCGAGTTATGGACCGTTTACGTTGGGAATGGTGTTAGGATTAGTGGCTTTAATTTTGATGTTGTTTACCAACGAAAAAAATAAAGCTTTAATGAGTTTGCACATTAAAGAGATTACGTACATCAACGAAATGGCCTTAACTATTGGTTTGGTTATGTTGACAATTGGTAACTTTTTAGGAGGTCAATGGGCTAATGAAAGTTGGGGTAGGTATTGGGGTTGGGATCCAAAAGAAACTTGGGCTTTGATCAGTATTATGATTTATGCTTTTGTGATTCATGCACGATTTGTACCTTCTTTACGCGGATTATTTTCGTTCAACTTTATGAGCGTATTGGCGTTTGCTTCTATATTAATGACCTATTTTGGAGTGAATTTTCACTTAACAGGAATGCACTCGTATGCTTCTGGTGAAAAGCAAAATGTGACTATTTACCTCTATGTATTTGTTACTTTTATGGTATTCGCTTCAATAGTATATTGGAGGTATCGAAAAGTATTTAAAAAATAAATATAAAAAAAGGCTCAACATTGTTGAGCCTTTTACCTACTTGAATTTACTAATTATACTTTCCCTAATGTGTATAATTGCTCCATAGTAGGCGATTTACTTCCGCCTGCTGGTTCCAGTGTAATTCCGAATGCTTCTGCACCAGAAGTACCGCTTACAGCAAACATTCTTTCGTGATTTCCTTTAAAATTATCCAATAAACCAATACTCGTTGGTGTTAATGTCGGACTTAATTTTAAAGACCAAATTTGGTATACTTTTCCTTCTGGTGGCTCAGGTAATCCCGAAGCATCTACATAAACTGTTGATGTTTCTTTGTTCCAATAAATTTTCGCAGAAGCTGTAGGTGCTACCGTTTGTCCGGCCAAATTTACTACGGTGTTTTTAGTATCTCGAACCACACTCAAAGCATTTGCCGCTTCTTTCTTTTCTAATTCTAAAGTTACTACCGATTTTTGTAGATTCGATTTTTCTATTTGAATGGAGTTGATAGTTGAATTACTTTCATTCAATTTATTGTATTGAAACGCTACACCAGCTAATAATGCTATTGAAGCTGCCCAGCCAATATATTGTGAAGCATTGGAACGAGGTTTCATCTCAATTACTTTTCCATGTTTTAATTCGAGTTTGACTTTGATTTTTTCAAAAATCTCGGCCGAAATATTCGGAGAAAAACTACTAGAAAGGTTTAGTATGGATTTCTCAATTGAAACCACTTCGTCTGCTATAGCCTTATCGGTTTTCACCAATTCGCTAATTTCTTTAGTATCACTTTCGTTTAATATCCCATAAACATAAAGTTCTAAATTACCTGAATCTAGGATTTCTTGTGTTGTCATTATACTTGTAAATAAGTTCTTAAATCATTGATGCAATTTCTATTCTGTGTTTTAACAGTGCCAAGCGGAATTTCAAGTTCGTCAGAAGCTTCTTGTTGGGTATATCCTTTAAAGAATAACAATTCAATTAATTGGATACACTTTGGTTTTAATTTTTTTACGAATTCTTGAATTCCTATCGTATCGATACGATTGATTAACTTGTTACTGTCATCCAACAGATGTACGAAATTATCGGATGATAGGTTTTTTTGGCTGTTATTATATCCTTTAGAACGTAATTTATCAATAGCAGTATTTCGTGCAATGTTTAACATCCAAGTATATAATCGACCTTTGGAATCGTTATAGGATTCGATGTTTTTCCAGATTTTCACGAACACTTCTTGAAGCACGTCTTCGGCTTCTTCGGCTTCTTTAACTAAATTAGAGATTACAGCAAAAAGACTTTTGGAATACATATCATACATGATAGTAAATGCGCGATCGTCTTTTTTTAAAATTAATGGGATGAGTTGTTCTTGTGTCATACGCTTTCAGATTTGTTCAAAGTGAATAAAATTATTTAGAGTAATTTTATCTACGAAAGTTAAGGCCTTATGGTTTTATGTTTTATAAATTTTAACATTTATTTATAGCTTGATTAATAAGCTAAAAGGCTATTTATTACGTAATTTTATAAAAAAATATAAAGGTATGAAAATAAAAATTGTAGTAATGGCAGCAATTTTTACGCTAGTGAGTTGTAAAAATGAGGCGCAAACAAGTGTCCAACCGAAGTTAACTTCAAATACAGAAACAATGAACAAAGAGAACATTTATCAATTTAAGGTTAAAGATTTGAGTGGCAATGAATTTGATTTTGCTTCTTTAAAAGGGAAGAAAATTCTTGTAGTAAATACAGCTTCCAAATGTGGATTAACACCACAATACAAAGATTTGGAAGCCATTTACAAAAAATACAAAGACCAAAATTTTGTGATTGTTGGATTTCCAGCTAATAATTTTGCATCTCAAGAACCCGGTACTGATAAAGAAATTGAAACCTTTTGCCAGCTTAACTATGGAGTTACCTTTCCGATGATGAGTAAAGTGTCTGTAAAAGGTGATGATATGTGTGAGGTCTATAAATTTTTAACCCAGAAAGCTAAAAACGGATTGCAAGACAGCGAAGTTGAATGGAACTTTCAAAAGTATTTGATTAATGAAAAAGGAGAATTAGAAAAAGTAATTGAACCGCGTGTATTACCAACAGACGCATCTGTGGTGGATTGGATTACTAAATAAGTTTCGATATAGCCTAAAATTAATTTCCTCTACTTCACAGTAGAGGTTTTTTTTTATGCCTAATTTTAAATAATTTTATTTACTTTTACACACCAAACACACACTTCATTATGAGTCAAAAAATATTACTCACTGCAAAAGAAGTTAACATCATTCTGCACCGTTTGGCCTGTCAATTAATCGAGAAACATCTTGATTTTTCTGCTACTGTTTTAATAGGATTACAGCCACGAGGAAAGTTTTTAGCACAACGCATCAAGCATATTTTGGAAACAGAATATCAAGTCAATTCTGTTGCACTTGGGTTTTTAGACATCACTTTTTTTAGAGATGATTTTAGAAGAGGTGAGAAACCATTGGAGGCTAATAAAACGCAAATCGATTTTTTAGTTGAGGATAAAAAGGTCGTATTTATTGATGATGTTTTATATACTGGTAGAAGTATTAATGCTGCTTTAACGGCTATTCAATCGTTTGGAAGGCCTTCTGAAGTAGAGTTATTAACGCTCATAGATAGACGTTTTAGCCGCCATTTACCCATTCAACCCGATTATAGAGGTAGACAAGTAGATGCGATAAATAATGAAAAAGTCAAAGTTTGCTGGCAAGAAAATGAAGGAGAGGATGCTGTATTCTTAATTACAAATTAGCAAATAAGAATTTTAATATTACAACACACAACAACACAACAATAAATGAAAGAATTAAGTGTAAACCATTTATTAGGCATAAAATATCTTGTTAAGGAAGACATCGATTTAATTTTCGAAACTGCCGACCATTTTAAAGAAGTTATCAACCGACCAATTAAAAAAGTTCCTTCGTTACGAGATATCACCATAGCTAATATTTTTTTTGAGAACAGTACACGCACTAAATTATCGTTTGAATTAGCACAAAAACGCCTTTCGGCTGATGTCATTAGTTTTTCAGCCGCACAATCATCCGTTAAAAAAGGAGAAACGCTTATCGATACAGTGAATAATATTTTATCGATGAAAGTGGATATGGTGGTCATGCGTCATACGAATCCTGGTGCTGCTTATTTTCTCTCACAAAATGTAAAAGCAAGTATTGTAAATGCTGGAGATGGCGCACACGAACACCCAACACAAGCGTTATTAGACAGTTTTTCAATTAGAGAAAAATTAGGTGAAGTAGGAGGAAAGAAAGTGGTAATAGTAGGCGATATTTTGCATTCACGTGTGGCACTTTCTAATATTTATGCCTTGCAAATGCAAGGAGCCGAAGTGAAAGTATGCGGACCAAAAACCTTACTTCCGAAGTATATTGAGAGTTTAGGAGTTCAAGTAGAACCTAATTTGCGTAAAGCTCTAGAATGGTGCGATGTTGCCAACATGCTTCGCGTGCAAAACGAACGTATGGATGTGAATTATTTTCCGTCCACACGTGAATATGCGCAACAATATGGTGTTGATAAAACATTATTAGATTCTTTAAATAAAGAAATTGTAATTATGCATCCCGGTCCTATCAATCGCGGAGTAGAAATCACTTCCGATGTAGCCGACTCCAAACAATCCGTAATATTGGATCAGGTTGAAAATGGTGTAGCCATTCGAATGGCCGTAATTTATTTATTAGCCTCCAAAATAAAACAATAATGAAAGTAGAACAAAAAGGCCACACCACCACCATAAAAGATACCCAAGGAAGTATTCAATTGTTCCTTGATAAAGTCACTCACGAACACCATTCGTATAAAAATCAAAACCTCATTTTAGATGTTACACCAAATAAAAATGTGAGTTTAAAAGATCTAAAATTGTTTGCTGATTTGTCTAAAACGCATCGAAAAGGGAAAAAGTCATTTGTAATTGTGGTGAATGATATCGATTTTAATGACGTGCCAGCTGCATTAATTGTAGTGCCATCACTACAAGAAGCACACGACATTATTGAAATGGAAGAAATAGAACGCGATTTAGGATTTTAAAACTCATAACAAATGAAACTAACCAACAAAACAATTATTTACATCTACGTAGCGGTATTGTTTATCCTGACCTTTTTATTTACTCGAAATCTAATGAAAGGCTTTAGAAAGCAAGAGTTTGATTACTTAAAGTTAGCGGTCAATTTGGTGCTTTTAGTTTATATTATTGTAAAAGTTGTCAAGCTGGGTAAAATTGAAAACAATAATCAAAATGAGAAATAAAAAACTGACCTATTTTTTATTAGTTGGTTTTGCACTATTACTCAGTCTTTCTATTTATAACGGCTATGTCCAAAAAAAATATAATTATTGGGGCATAACATCCAATGCTGTATTTATGGTTTCTATGCTACTTATTGTTTATACAAACAGAAAGAAACAATAATTTCACAGTAAATTTAATATAGTGTAAATGAAACTTACCATCTTAGGCTGTTATGCCGCTACACCACGCACGTTATCCAATCCAACTTCACAAGTGTTAGAAATCAAGAACCAAGTATTTCTAATTGATTGTGCCGAAGGTACGCAAGTGCAATTGCGCAAAAGCAAGGTTAAGTTTTCTAAAATCAATCACATCTTTATTTCGCATTTGCACGGTGATCATTTCTACGGTTTAATAGGATTGATTTCTACGTTTATGCTACTCAATCGTCTTAATGATTTGCATGTGTACGGTCCAAAAGGCATCAAAGAGATTATACTACTTCAATTGCGCGCTTCAGGTTCTTATACAGGCTATAACTTGTATTTTCATGAATTGGAATCTAAAGCATCCGAAACTATTTTTGAAGATGAAAAAGTAATCGTAAAAACCATCCCACTGCAACACCGCATTTATACCAACGGATTTTTATTTCAAGAAAAAAACACCGAACGCAAACTCAATATCGAGGCCGTTGAAAAGTATAATATTGATAAAGTGTATTTCAACAAAATAAAATATGGCGGTGACATCACTTTGGAGGACGGAACAATAATTCCTAACGCAGAGCTTAGTTTTGATCCGCAAGTAGCCAAAAGCTACGCTTATTGCAGCGATACGATGTATAACGAATCGATCATTCCCATTATTGAAAACGTAGATTTCCTCTATCATGAAAGTACGTTCTTAGAAAGTGAAGCGCATCTTTCAGAAAAAACCATGCATTCAACTGCCAAACAGGCGGCCACAATTGCATTCAAAGCGAAGGTTAAAAACCTAATTCTAGGTCATTATTCTACACGTTACGGCAATATTGAAATCTTCAAACATGAAGCCGAAACCATTTTCCCAAACGTACATCTTGCCGATGATGGAAAAGAATTTGAAATAGAGTAGGCATTTCTATTTTTTTTTAGAAGTAACCCGAGCAATAGCGAACAGGCGAAGCAATGGCTTGGGCTTTTTCTGCCATCCATTTTCCCGCTTTCATCCCAAAACTTTGCAAAAAGGCAAAGGTTTTTCCTTTCAATCGGGGCTAGCAGAAAAACCATTTTAATTTCGGTAAACTTTATCAAAACTTTGCGAACTTTGTAGGCAAATAAAATAACTATGAAAGACTTAGGTAATTATAGAAAATCCTACGAAAAAAGTGAACTATTAGAAAATGCCATTCCAGAAGATCCGATCAATCTATTCAACAAATGGTTTCATGAAACTGAAGATTTTGGCGGAGTAGATGAAGTCAATGCCATGACAGTGGCCACCATTGGTTTGGATGGTTTTCCAAAATCGAGAGTGGTATTGCTTAAAAAGTTCAATGAAGAAGGATTCATCTTCTATACCAATTACAATTCCGAAAAAGGAAAAGCCATCGATACTAATCCTCATGTGTGTTTGTCTTTTTTTTGGACCAGTCTAGAACGCCAAGTCATCATTAAAGGAATTGCCGAAAAAACTTCTGATGCGATTTCTGATAATTATTTTAGTTCTCGTCCCGATGGCAGCAAACTCGGTGCTATCGTTTCTCCACAAAGTGAAGTAATTCCCAATCGCGAATATCTTGAAACCAATTTAAAGCTTTTAGAGCAAGAATATGAAGGAAAAGAAATTTTGCGTCCAAAACATTGGGGCGGCTTTTTAGTGCGACCAATTGAAGTTGAATTTTGGCAGGGACGTCCGAACCGTCTTCACGATAGAATTCGATACCAATTGCAAGATGATTTTTCTTGGAAAATAGAAAGATTATCCTCTTAGTTGTAAGAAAAATACAGTATTAAAAATTAATTTTATGTAGTTTATCGATTTTATTTGTCACTTTAGCGATATAGTAGTAGTATTGTATAACCAAATCAGAAA